>Ga0116851_113_pt1 | contig 87393 bp, 96 predicted proteins | sample Deesub1362A_J573_FD_85034 | JGI IMG/M metagenome (GOLD analysis project Ga0116851, IMG submission 85034)
GATCAGCGCAGCCGCCGCAGAGGAGAAGGAGTTGGCACACAGAGTTAGCAGAGAGATGGGCAGAATCACCTCAAGCGCGGGAGATGTGTCCTCAGCTACACAAGAGATGAGCGCCGCCACAGAAGAGATGAGCGCCAGCATGCAGAGCCTCGCTGCAAGCGCTCAAGAGCTTTCTGCCCTCGCTCAGGAGCTTAAGGAAACCGCAAGGAAAATTGCACCAGAGGTTAGCAGCGGTTGAAGCAAATTCCAATGCACTGATTTTAAATTGCAGACGCATTAAACTGAGCTACATACTTGGGTTGTGTCGCTAAAACCTTTGCCTCTAGGAGGTTTGCCTGAGGAAAAGATGTCGTAATGAGAGGACTGAAGTTAAAATTTTACTCTTTCTTGCTCTGAGAAGAATTTTTCTTCACATTTTCTGCAACAAAAGTCTTTGTAAAAGGGTACCTGTGCCCCGCAGGCGAGACACCTACTCTTTGTGGAACTATAAGACCCGTCCATAGTTCTGCTGCTGAAATAATTTTATATTATAATTTCTAACTACTAAAAAGTAAAGATTTAAAATTTTTGCTGTCGTTTATTCCTCAAACTCGAGCACAAGGCCTCCTATGCGTCCAGCGACCTTGTTGTAAACAAAAGCGACCACTGCCCCACCTATGAACCCTGCAATTGCATACACTACCGGGAATATAACAATCGCTAGAACACCTACGGCTGCACCAACCCCGAGGGCACCTGCTAAAGCGCCTGCCGTAGCACCCATTATAGCATACACAACCCCGATTATAAAGCCTATCACTGCACCAACTGCCGCCTGAATCTTCGCAAGGGACATTACAACAATTTTCTTTAACACCGCCATTTTTCACCCTCCATCAGCCAGTATTCAAAAAATAATTAAATAAACGTGGAGATATTTATACTTTTTTAAAAAAGATAAAAAACCTTTATCTTTTAACCTCTTAATACGAATACCGATACTTGGTTGAGAAATACCTATTTGGAAAGCAATATCATTTTGAGAAAGTCTAGAATCTTCTTGCAACAATTTAATTATTTCTTTATCTTTTTGATCTAAATCAAAATTTTCTTTTTAGCATATTTAGATTTTAATTTTTAAATTTTTAGTTTATTCTTATATATGCAAGCTTTTTTAATCTCACTGTTACTTTTCAAATATATAACTTTTACTTACATAAATCGCGAAAACGTTTTTTATTGTGCTAAAAAATTAAAAAAATGAATAATTTTTATTTTATAATTTACAGGTTATAATCAATATATAAAATCGCAAATGACATAAATATTGGTAATACTGGGCAAATAATTTTTTAGTTCGGCATAAGGAAGCACGCCGAGATTGCGGGCAGGTACCGTGAGCTGCTTCACAGGGCAACGCGAGGTGAGGACGCGTCTGCACTTTCCTCTCAGCTGGAAGAGGTTAAGAAGGAAGAGGAGCTGGTGAAGCGCCGCTGGGGTGTTGGTTAGCCGTACAGTTTATAAGTTTCCAGTGTGCTATTAAATTTTGATTGGAATGCTCAGGCGCTACGTGCCCCGGAGCATTGACGGAGTTTGTCTGGAGGAGAGGGTGGAAAGCGCATTAGAGCACGGGCTCTGCGCCCTTGTGGGCTTCCCAGGAATAGGGAAAACCACCACTGCCGATTTCGTCTCTGCAAAACTGCAGCAGAAGGGCAAGTTTGTCGTTAGGATTGTTCCCGCACCTGAACTCGCCCCCGGCGTCAGGTGGTACGGAGAGAGGAGAGGTGGATATCCGGGCGTGAGGTTTCTCTACTTTAAGACTCCAGATGGTAAGAGCACAGGCCTGCAGGCTGTGCCGGAGATAATGCTGAATGTCACCAGCTTTAATGTCATGCACTTCTACGCCTATGTGCTCACAATAGCAAAAGTGGCGGAGAACCCTGAGAAGTTCGCAGAACACGTTAGAAAAGTTATGGTGAAAATTGTTGAGGAGCTGAAAAGGAGGAAGGGAGAGGAGAAAACTGGGCATATAAGGCGCGCTATCAGAAAGCTGAAGTGGGGCGGAGGGAGAGCGGTTGAGGTGGTGGGGCGCGGACTCAGGAGGGTGTTTAAGAAGCCTGTGGAAAAGAGCGAGCGGCTCCACAGCATGGCTTTTCTGGCTCTCCACACTACAGAACTGGGAGAGATGGTTGAGGAGTGGCTGGAGGAGAAGGAGTGGCTGGAGGTGTTGGAGAGCATTTTCGCAGATTTTATCACTGACGAGCTGCTCGCCAGAAAAGGGGCACTAAGCCTGGAGATGGTGCAGAAAGGGGAGCTGGCAAAGCCGGTGGTGGAGTTCTTCTCCGGGCTGCCGGAGCACGTGAAGGAGCTGGATATGGTGGAGTTCCTTGAGAAGTACGCCACCCAGCTCTCTATGCTCATCCTGGGAACGCTGGTATTCACGGGCATTGTGGAGATCGTTGACACTATCCAGCGGGAGAGGAGGGAGAAGGAGAAGAGGCACGCCTACGAAATCGCCGTGGAGAGGCTAAGAAAGCTCAGGGACAGGGTGGTGTTTGTTATTGACGACTTGGAAGATGCGAAGAGGGACGGACAGCTCCTGAATGCAGTTAGAGACCTGATGAGGGTGATTTATGAAGCCAAGTGCCCGCTGCTGGTGGTGAGGAGGTTTTCCACGATTCCTGGGAGCAAGGAGATGGCTAAGGAAATATACACGGTTCTTGTGGGAAGTAGCCCCTCCTCTCCGGAAGAGAGAAGGCTCAATGTTCTTACAGACCTACTCGGAATAAACCTGCGGGGATGGGGGATTCGTGTGAGGGATATAAAACCTGAGCAGATAAACCTGATGCTTACTTCCTCCTATGAAGAGTTTAGAAACATCTTGGAGGCTAATCTACCGAAAGAAATGTTTGGGAAGCTTGGGGAAAGGGAAATTGAAGAGCTGTGGAAGAGGTTCTGCATGGATCCAAACTTGGCTATAGCCCTTCTGATGCACGGAAGTAAGCCGGAGGAACTCATCAGGGATATTGAGATAAAAGGAGTGGGGGACTACCATTCTAAGCCCCCAGAAAAGATGAGTTTAGAGGATATAGAGGATATTCTAAGCCTGAGAGTTTGGGGATTTAGGAAACTATATGAGAGAATAAAGGTTGAAAAACCATACCTCATCCCGCTGAGTTTTCATCCTGTGGCTGAGGATGAGATGAAGGCTTTTCTGAAGGAGTTTGCCGATAGACCAAAAGAGCTGATGGATACTCTAAGAAGGCTTAACACCAAAAAATCGGAGGTTTTAGTTAAAAAGGAGAAATTTAAAGATAAAACCAGAGATGTGTACGACCTTGATGAGAATGCTCAGAAGCTGGGAATCTACTTCTCCAGCCTGGCGGAGTTTGATGAGGGATATCTAAAAGACATGGCGAAAATCAGACTCACTCTCTTGCGAATCATGACGGAGCAGGCAAAAAAGACAGGATGGCAAACAACAAGAATGACCTCATCCTCGCTGGACAATGCGGAGTTCTTACTTGTTCACGCCTCCAAAGTCAAGCCCGAGGAGATAGGCACCTCCCAGAAAGAGCTGGAGGAAATGCTCCTCTTTTGGTCTCTGCGCGGGATTGATATAAACATCTTCAGGGTTACGCACCTACGTGTTGCTATTACCAGCCTCCAAAAGGGCACAAACTCAGCCCTCGCCCTTATATATCTTGATAGACTGATAGATCATATCAGGGTTTCTGGTGGAGTATTTGCTGAATATCTGGATGATATAGAGAATGTGGTACAGGATTTCTCTCCGGATAGAGACCACCTCCTCGCCTTAAAGCTTCGAATACTGGCAAGCACTCTCCCAGCCCGTATAAGTATAAGAAGGAGTAAAGGTCTGCTGGAAAAGATGGTGGGATACATAGAGGAGGCTCAGAAAATAAAATCCCAGACACTGAGGAGACTCACCCTACTGTACCTGCGAGATAAAATAGCAGAGAGCCTTCTGCAGTTTACCATTTCGGAGAAAGGGTTGAAAGAAATTAGAGGACTGTGTCAAGATATGCGTAGAGATCTGAATTGGCTGGAGCACCATTATGAGATAGATAGGGAGACTGCACAATATCTTAAAATGCTTGGAGGAGACCCAAAAAAGAAGCTGAAGGAAGGACTTATACCCTATTATGAGAGCAGAAGATTATACATTCTGGGAAGGGTGCAGCTATACTTGGGAGATGAAAGGTCTGTAGAGAGCTTCCAGCAAGCTTTTAAAATTGCGGATAAACTGAAAAGCTATGGAAACGCTGTGGCTTATTTGGATTGGAAGCACAGAGCAGAAGTGTGCCTGCACTGGCAGTATGGTGAGGAGATTGATCTGGGCAAACTTAAAAGCTACTTTGAGGAGCAGAGGGAGTTCTGTTCACCGGAGACTTACTCATTAACGTATGCGATGATTGCAGTGGCGGAGGCTTTGAATGGCATAGAGGTGAAAGAGCTTGTGGACAAGGAGCTTCTCTATGATGACAGAGCTCTAATGCAGGGTGTTCTTGCCATACTTGGCAGATGGAGCTGGGAGGAGGCAAAGGAGGAGCTTGTAAAGGTTGATGCAATTTTCAGTAAAGAGTGGATAGAAGACATGGATATGTTGAATTTTGGACTTATTTATCAAAGAAAATTGAGATTTTTCCAAAATGGCTACAGAAATCCAGGTAGATACTACATTCAGTATGAAATATACTATTTTGATGGAGCCGGAGATGCCTATGAAGTTAAGCCTGAAGATGAGAGGGAAGCCTGGCTCTTCTCTCTCCCGCTCATATCTGGGATACACACCTTCATAAGAATCCTCCGCTTATACTTGGAGGGCAAAATTGAAGAAGCAAGAAATACTGCCGAGCTGAGTAGCAAACTATCTTCGTCTCTTTCCGTCAAGTTATTTTCCCAAGCAGCAGAAGCTTTAAAGAACAACGACGATGACAAATTTAAAGAAGCCATGGTGAAGCTCTTTTTCTTCCACGTTTAGCAGCTCGTGTTTTTCTTGGCAAGCGCTTATCGAGGTACGGCGTTAACAATATGTTAAAAAGAGTGAGATGTCGAGGTTGATGACCTGCATTAAATGTCAGCCGATACCATTGTAAGATATAACTGTCGTCATGGAGGGCACCACAACTCACAGCTGTGAGCACACAAGCTTTTAAGCACCCACTTCTGGCATGATAATAAGCCTGCTCTCAGGCAAAGGGGGCACGGGCAAGAGCACTGTCTCCGCTAACGTCGCCTATGTTGCCTCCCGTCTCACCGCGAAGAGAGTTATTCTCGTAGGTGCCGATCCCGCGAGCAGGAGCGTGGAGTTCCTTATAGAGGGCAAGGATCTGCCAGAGTACGGCTGGATCGAGTACCTGACCACGCCGGAGATGCACTTTGAAGAGATAGTGGTACAGAGCGCCTTAGCCGAGAACTTTTTCGTTGCATACTCCTCTCGCGAGAGGATTCTGCATGGCGAGTTTGAGGACCCTAACCTTGTGGCTAAGAAAATCTCCCGCTTCAAAGGCTACATCACAAGGACGGGCGACGTAGTGATAATCGACTGCCCTGCTGGTTTAGCTGTTGACCACCTGCTCTACGCGCTGCTTTTCGACAGCTACGTGGTAACGACGCCTGCAAGCGCAGATTTAGCAGGAACGAAGAACTTCGTCTTCACCATAGAGCGCGAGGCTGCGCAGTACGGCATAGCCAAGCCCTTCAAGGGTGTTGTGGTGAACATGGTTCGCGGGAGAGGCGAGGCAGAGGCGGTGGCGGAGGAGCTTGCCCTGAAGCTCATCGCTGCCTTACCAGCGTCGCCGGAGGTGGAGAAAGCCACTGCGAGGCGTCGGCTTGTTGCAAAGGCGTACCCGCGCTCCAGCTTCACGCAGGCTATCTATGAGCTTGCAAGCAAGCTGGGCTTTGGGGAGAGGCATACTAAGAGGAGAAGCTTCCTCGACACCCTGCTCAATCTCTGGAGGCGGTGAGCGTGGACTTCTTCGGGATTAGGAAGTTTGCATATGCAAGCTTCGCAACAGGCGTGCTCCTGTTCCTCATCGTCTTCCTTACCAGCTTCTCCCTGCCTTTCCTCTTCCTCTCACTCCTGCTCATCTTCTCAACCGCAGTAATCCTGAAGGTGGGAGACTGGGTTATTCCTTCCCTGCTGTACCGCCTCCGCATCCACCCGCTCTTCGCAAACATGGAAGTGACCGACGAAGCGATTGTTGTAAAGGCGGAGGAGCGCTACTACGCCGCTGGCGGTGCTGAGCTTTTGATCACGAGGAGCATAGCGGAGCTCCGCGAGGAGGAGCGCACCACCCTTGCGAGGAGCTGGCACAGCTTTTTAAGCGCGGTGCGCTTCCCCTTCAGGATAATTGTCATAAACACGCCGGTGGACATAGCGAAGGAGTTCGGCGACGTGCTCAGGGAGATAGAGAAGGCAAAGGTGAGAATCGCCGAGGCTAAGAAAAATGAGGACCGCTACACCGAAATAACCTACGAGAAGAAGCTGGCAGAGTTTGAGAAGATAGCCGCTCGCTTCAAAGCGGAGACACCATACGACACCGTTTTTCTCGTGGCAACCCACGGGGAGGGCTATTCGCGGGAAGAAGCGGTGAAGGCGCTGCAGGAGCGCCTCGGCGAGCTTACCACGGCGATAGCGGTGAGCCTGAACGTTGAGGCGAGGAAGCTCAGCGGAGTGGAGCTTCTGAAGCTTTTAGAGCTGCACCTCTTCACGCCTGCCTCGCTGGAGGACTATCTGTTCTGATATAGAAACCTCCAGCGGGTTTCTATTACTTCCAGCAACCATAGATTCAAAATTTTCTATTCATGGTTCTGTTGAAATCTGTGAAGGGACTCTAAAGACGTTCTCTTTTAATTGCTTTGGCTCATCTCCTTTCGCAAGTATCGCATAGCCTCTTATTGCTCTCTTATCTTCAGGTTTTCCTAAGATTGGTACAACTTCCATATCAATCACCTTACCTAATATTTTACCTCTTAATAGGTAAATTACTATGCCTATTTAAAGTTCGGTAAAAATTTACACCAAAAACTTTATAAATTATTTTACCTATATCTATAGTGGGTGGTAGAAAATGGGAGAGATTACTGTACTTACCAAAGCGACATCAAAAAGTAAATCCTTAAGAACAACTATTCCTATGGGTATTGTCAAGCAGTTTAATCTTTCAGAAGGAGATAAGCTTAACTGGGAGATTAGAGCTGAAGGAGGAGAGCTTATAATAGTTGTAAAGCCAATAAAAGAAAAAGGTGGTAAACATGGATAAAAAGCAGATGACGCTATTTGGGGAAATAGTTGAAGAGGAAAAAGTTAAAGATGGGTATATACGAGACTTTGTTACAGGAAGACTTTTAAAAGACACTCCAGAGGAAAGAAGGCGACAAGAAATTGAAAGAAGACTTGTTGAAGAATGGGGATACCCTAAGGGGTTAATAGATATCGAAGTAGAAATTCAGTTTGGCAGTCAGAGATTAGGAAGAGCTGATATTGTAGTTTTTAAAGATATAAAATCCAAGGATCCTAATAAGAATGCTTACATTATAGTTGAAGTTAAAAGAGAAAACAGGAAAGATGGCATAGAACAATTAGAGAGCTATATTAACGCAACAACAGCAGAGTTCGGTATTTGGTATAATGGTAAAGATATAGCTTTTATACGGAGATTAAGAAAACCGCATAAATTTCAAGAAATAAGTAGAATTCCTAGATATGGAGAAAAATTTGAAGATTTAGAGAAACAACTTACAAAGAATGACCTAAAACCAGCATTTAATCTGAAAGTTCGATTTGATGAAATTCATAATTATCTTTATGCGAACGAAGGCTTTCTTAAGGAGAAACTATTTGGTGAAATTATTAAGCTCATTTTCATGAAAATAGTAGATGAAAAATCCCCAAGAAATGAAGTTTGGTTCTGGATTTCCGAGAGGGAATATGAAGAATTATTAGAAAAAGGAGATTCTCAATCATTTATTCAGAGGATTCAAAGACTTTGGGAAGAAACTAAGAGTTTCTATCCAGAGATAGACGGTGATTTGTTACTAAAACCGCTTTCAATTGCAGAGATCGTTAGAAGATTGCAGGAAATATCTTTTATGAAAACAAGAGACGATGTAAAGGGTACAGCTTTTCAAACGTTTATTCATGAGAATATGAGAGGGGATAGGGGAGAGTTCTTCACACCTCAGCCAGCCATAGAACTTGCTGTTGGGATGTTAAACCCGAATTATCACGAATCTGTTATCGATCCTGCTTGTGGAACTGGAAGATTTCTAATTTGGACGATGGAGCATGTGAAGAAAAAGTACAATTTAAATTCAAGAGGAGTAGCAGATTATGCAAGAGCACATATCGCTGGAATAGATATCAATCCAGATTTGGTTAAAGTGGCTAAGATGTACATGGTCTTGTTTGAAGATGGTTGGACTAACATTTTTGCGGCTAATAGCTTACTACCGTTTGATGAATTAGAAGAGATAGCAGAGAAAATGAGAGTTCCTAAACCAGCTACGCCAGAGCCTAATAAATTTGACATAGTTCTAACAAATCCCCCATTTGGAACAAAAGGAAAGGTTAACGCCTCAAGAATTTTGGCTCAATTCGATTTAGCTCATAAATGGAAATACGATAAGAAACAAAAGTGGATTAAAACAAGTCAGCTTCTCAGAGAACAAACACCAGAAATTCTATTCATTGAGAGATGCTGGCAACTGCTAAAACCTTATGGAAGAATGGCTATCGTTTTACCAGATGGAATATTAACTAATTCAACCTTAGGATACGTCAGGCAGTGGATAATGGATCATGCAAGGATTCTGGCGGTGGTTTCTCTTCCTCAGGAAACTTTTGTCCCTTATGGTGCTGGAACTAAAGCCTCTGTATTGTTTATCCAGAAATTGCCAGAAGAGGAGCTGGAAGAACTGAATAAAGAAGGTTACCCAATATTTATGGCTGTAGCGGAAAAGATAGGCTACGATGTAAGAGGAAGAACAGTTTTCAAGAGAGATGATGAAGGAAACACTATTAAAGATGAAAAAGGCGAACCGATTATTGATACAGACATCCCAGAGATCATAAGAAAGTTTGAGGAATTTAAGAAGAGTCATAATTTTGATTTTTAGGTGGTAAAAATGGCTAAAATTTCTATTATTGACTCAATACATGCTCAAGAAAGTCAAAGATTGGATGCAGAATATTATAAACCTGAGTTTTTAGAAGTTCTTAACAACATTTTAAAATTAAAATATAGAAAGTTAAGAGAATTAGTAAAGGAAGTCATTGGTGGACCATTCGGTTCTACTATATTAGTTGCTCACTATCTTAAAAAAGGGATACCTTTTATAAGGGTAGCAGACGTAAAAGATATTTTCATACAAACTAATAACTTAGTATATGTTGATCCCTCCCAACATAAAAATGTCGATAGATTTATTTTACAAGCAGGGGATATTGTTATCTCACGTGTAGGTACTTTGGGACTTTTCTCTCTTCTTACGGAGGACTATAAGAACTGGTTTTTAGGTTCGAATTTAATTGCCATTAAGGGTCCCTTCAAGATGAATAAAAATTTTCTATTAATTTTCTTAAATTCTAAATATGGGAGGTTTCAAATTCTTCGTGCTATTAGTGGACAGGTTCAAGGGAAAATTACTACAAAAGATGTAGAAAATATACTAATACCTCAATTAACAGAAAATTTCCAACATCATATAGAGCAACTTGTTAAACAAGCTTACAAAAATAGAAAGTTGGCAGAACAAAAATACCAACAAGCTGAAGAATTGCTATATCAGCTCTTAGGAATCAGTAAGGAAGAAATTGAAAAATTAGAGGCTGAAAAAGCTTATGAAACTAATTTTAAAGATGTTAGAGAAGCTTTTAGGTTTGATGCGGAGTACTACCATCCAAAATATCTTGGAGTGATCGAATTACTAAAGAAGACACCATTTAAATTAAAACCTCTTAAAGAAATTGCTAAGATTAAACATAAGAAAGTTAATCCTGAAGAAGAGCCATATAGAACAAAAAAAGTTAAGTATATAGAAATAGGCGGAATAGATACAGCTTTTGGGGAGATCATAAAGTATAAAGAGGATTACGGATGGAAATTGCCATCTGGTGATAAATATCTTGTCAAGGAGAAAGATATACTATATTCTAAAGTTAGACCTTACAGAAAAGGTATAGGTTTCGTGACAAAAGAATTTGAAGGAAGTCTAGTTACACAAGGTTTTACTGTGATTCGATGTAAAGATGAAAGCACAATTCCAGAATTCTTATTCTTTTATCTGAGAAGTGATATTGGAAATCTACCAGTACTAAGAAATATGAGTGGTAGTACCTATCCAACAATAAAAGATGAAGATGTTGGAGAAATCTTGGTTCCAATCGTTCCAAAAGACAGGCAACAAGAAATTGCTAGTTTGGTCAAGGAGTACTTCAAACTAAGGAGAGAGACAAGACAACTTATTCAAAGGGCAATCAGAGAAGTAGAAGAGGCGATTGAAAATGCCTCAAGGTCTAACGGAGAGTGAGAGGGAAGCATTGGTGATAAGATGGCGAAGAATTCTCATTCTCGGGTTAATAGACTTTTTTAACGGAACTAATGATTTTGGTAAGCTAATCATAAAAGAACTTGTAGATATGCGTGAAGCTGTAATAAAAGCGTTTGCAAGATGTTTGGGAATTTCTCTACATTCTGGAAATAGCTGGCGGAGATTTAACGATATCTTAAGTGATATATACAAACACCCGAATGTTTCTGAGGAAATTAAAAATAAGCTACAGGAAATTGATACTTTCTTTACATCTAACCAATTTACGTTTCAACAATTTTCTTATTCTTTAAAAGATTTGAGAAATGAAGAAACACATTACCTCAATCTTTCAGACTTGCCTAAAGAAACAATAATTAGAGTTTGGAGAATGTTTTACAAGCTTATAGCAACTATAGATCCTGATTTCTTCGATTATACAAGAAACAGAGCAGAAACACGTGATTTCTATTTTTTACAGGATTTCTTCAAGAAAGTTGTATTGGAGGGAAACTTAAGAGAAGAAACAACAAAGCATGGTGGAAAAATTTTAGTTAGGATAATTGACCTAGATAAAATAAGAAAAGATGAAGATGGTAGAGAAAGAGGCATCTATGAAATGATAGAATTTATAAAGTCTGGCGGATATTTGGATTTTTAAGTTACCACCACATCTGCAACACCACGAATGCAACACCTTAAGATTCAACAGAACCCTATTCATGGACGTAAGAGAGAAGGTGGAGGTTGGCGTTGATTGTGCTCGTGCACACCGAGCAGGCATGCGCTATCTCCTCCTTGCTCAGGTCTATGCGGTGCTTGATGCAGACGTAGTAGATAGCAAGGGCACAGCGTGTGCGCAGTTGGCGGTTGGGAATCTGAGGCAGCACAGTGGCTGCAACTTCATATGCGGTGAAGCCGTTCTCAAGCCTTAGCTCGGCGATGTCTAAGCGCTGCATGCACCAGCGCAGGTAGTCTTCGTCGCTGCGGTTCAGCCTGCGCAGGTACCCTGCGACAGCCTTCTCTACTTTGCGGATGTCCTTCCACTTTATCCCAAGAGGCTTCTGGGGAAACTGACCCAACTCGTGCTTCTTCACAAGATACTCTGCGATTGCCTTGAGTTTTGAGTCGCTCATCTTAACTCCGTGCCACCTCGCAATGCCAGCGATGTAGCTGGCCCTATCTTTCATCTCGTCTCCAGACAGGGTGAAAACCACCTGTACCCTTCTCCGCGGGTAGTGGTGGTTCGTCGTCACCTGCGGGTAGTACTTCGCCTCGCTGGCAATGACATCGCAGAGCACGAGACCGCAGGAGGTGCAGACGACCTCGCCGTTCTCCTGCCGTGCCTCGGAGCCGCACTCAGGGCAATGATCACGGGGAAGCACCGCCACCACCTCCGTCACGCCTGAAGCTCTGCTTCAGGGTAACTCCACAGGTGTCGCAGAAAATCAGGAGCGTGCCCTCCTGCTCAACGTAAGCAGCGGAGCCACCGCAGGCGATACACCTCCCCTGAACCAGAGCTAATAGTAGCCTTGCGACAGCCCTCTCCAGCTCCGAGCCGTGCCTTCGCTTAGCTTCCAGCGCCTCATGGAAAAGAGGCGACTCCCGAAAACTATTTATCTTCGACAAAACGTTATTTTTACCATGCATGTGGGAATGGCGGAAAACAGCGAGTATATAAACAATTTTCATGTATACGGTTTAAGTGAAGTGTCCGAGTATTACTCAGAACAAAATTGTTTGCAAAAAACGTTATTCAACAATTGCGGAGTACTTTTTCCACATACTCTGCCATTGCCTCTTTAACTCGTGGCTTAAAGTGCTCCAGCCGTTCCTTCGCTTCTTGCGATATCTCCGGCGGGATGCGTTTGAACACTCTGCGAGGGTCGCGCTCTGGCTCAAGCGATTTACTACCCTGTAACACATCAACGTCGCTGAAGGTTCCCAGAAGCTCTCTCCCCGCGTGCCTCACCTCTTCCTCCACTTTTCTGCCGTGGCGGGTGCCGAACATGGAGAAGAGGGGGAACTTTGTTATCCCGTTCGCACCTGCGAGGAGCGCAACGCCTATGTTGGGGAGCTGGTCCACCCAGGTGCCTGAGATTATCTTCACCTCAGGGAAGCTTATTCTCACCGCTGCTATCACCCCTGCCTGGTACAGCGAGGCTGGCGGGGGAGAGTTTTCATAGCGCGTGCCCCTGTGGGGGTTGAGGGAGTAGATGGTAACCCTGTCCAACTTCAGCTCCTGAATTAGCTCAAGAAGCGTGTAGGTGTCGGCTACGCTCTCCCCCAGACCCAGGATTATCGTAATCCCTGTTGCATAGCCCATCTCCTTCGCTTCAATAAGCATGCGCTTTATTGGAGCTAGAGGTTTGCCAGGCACAATCTCGCTGCGCAGCTTCTTGCTCACGCATTCCACGCTTCCAGTTACACCTCCCACCGCTCCCCTAAGCTGCTCAAGCTCCTCGCCGCTGAGCACACCCACATTGAGCCACACCTTAGACTGCGCTGCATAGGCTACCATCTCCGCAAGAAGGCGCAACTCTTCTAATGTATAAGCGCCGTACCCTCCTGAGAGGAACTCCACCTCCCAGCCGAGCCTGCGCATAAGCTCCGCCTCAGCGAGGATTCGCCAGGGTGCGCGCTTCGCCTTTTCAGCCTCCCTCAGCCTTTCTTTCTGCTTCGCCATGTAGCAGAAGGCACAGCTTGCGACGGAGCACCACCAGGAGAGGAAGATTGCCCTCTCCAGGGTGACGTAGCTGCCGTGGTGTTTTAGCGTTAGCGCATTCGCCTCTGCCAGCGCCTCGAGTAAGTGCTCAGAATCGCTGAAAAGCTGGGAGACCTCTTTCGGGGTGAGCATACATAAGCAGGTGAGGCTATCCAGTAAAAAGCTGTTTGTTCATCTCCAGCCGGTGATTATAAAGACAGGATTCATTGCCTTCATCATTGTAACGCCCTCGCGCACCTTCTCGGCTCTTGCAAAGCTGGCAAGCACCACCTCCTGCTCAAAGTTCGCTGCCTCGAGGGCAGCGCACGCTTTATGGAGCGTCTCCAGGGTTATCGCAGTTATCACCACTCGGCCCCCAGGATGCAGCTTTTTTGCTATTGCTTCGATTATCTCCTCCATCCTGCCCCCGCTTCCGCCTATAAACACCCTGTGTGGCGCCTCGAGGTTGCGCAGTGCCTCGGGAGCCTCGCCCTCAACTACGCGCGCCTCCCCGTCACCAGGCACCGCATTGCTGGCAACCACGCCGAACTTCGCCAGGTTTCGCCTCAGAAGCTCCAACGCTTCCCCACGCTTCTCCACAGCGTAAACCCTCGCCCCGAGCAGAGCCGCCTCAACGGTAACGCTACCCGTGCCCGCGCCTATGTCGTAGAGCACGTCACCGCGACAAAGCCTGAGCTTCGCCAAAGCTAAGCTGCGCACCTCCTCCTTGGTCATGGGCACATTGCCGCGCTCGAATGCTTCGTCGGGTATTCCCGGCACTGTACGCTTCATTCCCACACCACCATTATGCTGTTCCCGCCAAAGCTTTCCTTTGAGACCTCCTCAAGCGTCGCCACGACGACACGTTCCTCTGGTAAGCTCAAGCTTTCGCACACGGCGCAGCGACGGTTTCCCCAGCGGGCGAGTAGCGCTTTCGCAACCTCTTGGGGCAGGTTTTTTGCATCGCACAATATAACAATCTTCTCCTCTTTGCGAAGCTCCTTCAAGGCATCGTCGCGCCCATGTAAGCTTATAACCCTCGCCCCGTTCCACGGCTCCTTAATCTTGGCAAAGCAGAGCTGCACTGAGCTTATCCCTGGGATCACCTCAAGCATATCCTCGGGGAACCTCTTCTTGAGAAACCGGAGGATGCTGAACAGTGTGGCGTCGCCAGAGGTAAGTACCGCGACGTCTTTGCGAGAATGCTTCTCAATAAACTCCACCACCTCTTCCAGGTTGCGGCTTATCACCATTCTTGGCTTTCCGCGGGGCGCAAACCTCAGCGCAGTCTCGCCGCCTGCAAAGGCAGATGCACGAGCGATGGCGCGCCTTGCCGCCGGGGTTAGGTACTCCTCACTTCCAGGGCCAACGCCTACAACAAGTATCTTCCCCACCTTATCTGCCTCGCTTTTTCGTCGCTACCTATTACCTCTCCTTTCAGGTTAATTAGCGCCGTGCCTATGTTAACTTTTCCTCCCACGCGCTCCTCAGCGCGCTGTGAAGCTCTCTCTGCGATGCGGTTAAGCACCTCAGCAAAGCCTTCGCTGAAAAGCAGAGCTACCGCCTCTTCTGCTGTAGTTGAGTTAAGCACCTGCTTTATCAGTTCTCGGGAGGCGCCCGCCTCAGCGGCGTATGCAGCGATGGTTTCGAGGCGGGCATCTGCAACCTTGCTGTGGGTGTGAAAGATGCCAGCGGCGACCTTAACGAGCTTGCCCACATGCCCATAGAGCAGCACCCCTTTAATCCCTCTCTCAGCGCATTCGTCGAGCATATAACCAACGTAGTTGCCGCACTGCACAATTGCATCCTCTGGTACGCCCCTCTTGAGAGCATTCCTCTCGCCTATTCTCCCTGGAGTGAGCACAACCTCTGCGAAGCCATTAGCAAGGGCAACATCGATCTGAGGCACCAGGGAGCGCTTGAATGCGTCCTCACTCCAGGGTTCTACTATACCACTCGTACCCAGGATTGAAATACCTCCCACTATGCCAAGCTTTGGATTCATTGTCTTCTGGGCAAGCTCTCTACCTTTAGGCACAGAGACCACAACCTCCACCCCACCCTCTGGCAGAGCTTCCCTCACCGCACTGCGTATCATCTCTCTGGGCACGGGGTTAATTGCAGCCTCGCCCACGGGTATCGCTAGTCCAGGCTTAGTCACCACGCCTACGCCCTCACCGCCCCTTATCCTGACATCTTCGCCTTCGCATTTCCTCACCTCTGCGCATATCAGCGCGCCGTTGGTCACGTCGGGATCGTCGCCGGCGTCCTTAACCACGCAGGCTTTGGCTTTATCTCCGTATCCTTCCAGCAGCGCGATGCTGAGGCTCACCCTCTTGCCAGAGGGCAGGGCAACGCTTACCCTTTCCCTTCTGTCTCCGGTCAGGAGCAGCGCCGCTGCCTTCGCGGCTGCGGCTGCGCAGGTGCCAGTGGTAAAACCTTTTCTGAGCTTCTTCATAATGAAAAAGGTAATATCCTTGGGAAGATATAGTTTTATCTATGAAGAGGGTGCATGTCTTTATCTCGGGCAGAGTGCAGGGCGTGTTTTTCCGCGAGTACACTCGTAGAAAAGCTGAGGAACTCGGGGTTAAAGGCTGGGTTCGCAACCTGCCCGACGGAAGGGTAGAAGCAGTCTTTGAAGGCGAGGACGAGGCGGTGGATGCCATAGTAAAGTGGTGCTGGGAGGGCTCACCTTATTCGAATGTGAGCAATGTTGAGGCAATGGAAGAGGAGTATACAGGCGAGTTTGAGAGGTTTGAAATCAGGTGGTAAAGCATAGCATTGTTATTACATGGTGAGCTTTGCCGGAGCAGGATAGCATCAGGGTATCACCAGGATGAAGAAGGTGTTTGCCTTCATCTTATGAGCACGCTAAGCACAGGATAAGGCTGTTTAAAATACTCGAGCACGTTATAATTCCCGACCTGAGGGTTAAAGTATAACCGGGATTTTCATGAAGCTGGCAGCACTTGTTAGCGGGGGCAAGGACAGCGTTTTTGCCCTGTATAGGGTGGTGAAAGCTGGGAATAGCGTAGCCTATCTGCTGAATATGCTTCCCGAGCGCGAGGACAGCTGGATGTTCCACCATCCCAATGCAGCGCTGGTGGAGCTCCAGGCTAAGGCGCTGGGAATACCTCTGATAAGGGGCACGACCAGGGGAGAAAAGGAGGCAGAGTTAGTAGACCTGCGCCGCCTCATCGCAAGCGTTGCAGACGAGGTTGAGGGTATAGTAACAGGCGCTTTAGCCTCGAAATACCAGCGCGAGCGGATAGAGAGGATATGCTCAGAGCTTGGTTTAAAGGTCTACTCGCCCCTCTGGGGGATAGAGCCGGAGAAGTACTGGGATGAGCTCCTTGCGAGCGGCTTTGAGGTTATGATAACTGCGGTAGCCGCCGAAGGCTTAGGCGAGGAGTGGCTAGGTGTTGTGGTGACGCGGGAGAAGCTGGCAGAACTCAAACGCCTGGCGAAGCACTACCGCTTTCACCTTGGCTTTGAAGGCGGCGAGGCTGAGACGCTGGTGCTTGATATGCCTCTATTTAAGCAGAGGATAGTGGTTAAAAGGGCGAGGAAGCTCTGGCGGGGAAACAGTGGGGTCTACATAATTGAGGAGGCTGAGCTCGCTCCCGAGGAAGAGAGATGAGTGGTGTCGGAAGTTATTTATAATGTGAAGTTTATCATATCAGAATATGAAGGTAAAGGAAATAATGCATGCGCCCACATTTGTTCCCCCAGATACCACGATTGCAGAAGCGGCGAAGATAATGGTCAGGAAGAACATAAGCAGCGTTATTGTGGGAACGCCTACCGATCCAATAGGCATGTTCACAGAGCGTGACATGCTGCGCGAGGTTGTGGTTAAGAATCTGGACACGCAGAAAACCTCGCTCGTGGACATAATGTGCGGCACAGAACTCAAGCACGTGATGTGCCGGGTTATAACCACGGTGCACCAGGATGCGCCAATAGAAGAGGCGGCGGAGCGCATGATGGGACGCTATGTGCGCCACATGCCGGTCGTGGATGACGAGGGGAAAATAGTGGGGATGGTGAGTGCGCGCACTGTGATGAACGCCCTGCGAAGGAAGTCCTACTTCGCCACCAGGGGAATGTACAACAGGGATTAGTTAAAACTCCCACAGGGAAACCTGCTTTGTTCTGTCCCCTCTCGCGAGCCGTCTCATTCTCTCTTTTGTTATCTCTTCAGCTTGCTTGTAAATTTCACCAGCGAGCTTTTCATCGCCAGCCAGTAGCTTTATCTCCTTCAGCTCAAGCTCGAGCTCGCTCGCCGCTAGGGCAGCCATCTCGGGGTTGTGTTTCATGAGCAGCACCAGCATCGGGATAAACTGCTCCTTAATAATGCGCTTTGAGGCGTGTATCTTGGTGTGGGCATCCTTCCTGCCCTGAAGCTTCTCCGCCAGAGCGTCCAAGCTTTGCCTTTCACCTCGCAACTGAGCGTACATGGCGAATATCTTGGGGTACTGGTAGCGGGTATAGCCGGGGTACTTCCTCTTTTTTGCCAGTGCCACACCCGCGCTCATGAGGTCAACCATGTAGCTGAGCAAGCCCCAATCCTGCCTGCGCAGTATTCTTCCATGGAATACATCGGCGCGGGAGAGGTAGTTGTACGCTCTTGCCAAATCCTCTGGATCGCGGTACTCTAGGGGAAGATTCTCAGCTAACCACTTTAGTATTGTGTCTGGCTCTTCCCCCGAGTCGAAAACCGCTTCTCTTGCTCTGTCTATGCTCTCCGTTTTTAGTATTCTAACTAAGGTGTCGAAGATTTTTATCTCAACATCGCGCATAGTGAGAAGCTCAACATCGGCTAAGCTCAGCTTCCGCCTACCCTCTGCTAGAGCCTGAAGGTCGTTTATGGCGCTTCGCAAATCACCGTTTGAGTTGGCGGCGATAATTTTCAGCACCTTTTCCTCAGCCTCAATACCCTCGCGGCGGCATATCTCCTTCAGCACGCGAAGCACAGTGCGCTGATTTATGCGCTTGAACTCCACCATCAGTGTCAGATTTCTGAAGTCAGCGGGAAGCTTCCAGGGGTCGTTGGCTATGAGTATTATTGGATGCCTGCTCTGCCCAATCAGCTTCTTCAGCGCAGCTAAGCCGCCGTACTCCGCCCTGCCGTGGATTCCGTCCACCTCGTCCAGAATTATAACCTTTTTCTCCCGCTCCGGGTCAAGCGTCCCAAAGCGCGAGGCGCTCCCAACAATGCGGTTTATCACGTCTCGCGTGCGCCAGTCGCTGGCGTTCAGCTCTATGTAGTCGTAGTTTAAATCTCTCGCCAGGGCGTAGGCGGCGGAGGTTTTTCCAGAGCCAGGCGGACCATAGAGCAGCACCGCCCTCTTCTTTGGCTTGCCCAGCTTCCACTCCTTCACCCACGCTACCAACGCTGCTATCGCCTTGGGGTTGCCAGCAACCTCCTTAAGCGTTCTCGGGCGATACTTCTCAACCCAGGTCTTCATCGCTTCTCCTCCAGCAGCCTCTCGCAGGCATCGAGCAGCTCCTTTACCTCGCTGTAGCTCACCTCAGCGCTTGCATTGCTCGCTATGCGAAGGTGAAGCTCCGCCACGCGCCTTGCAAGGGTGGTGAAGTCCTCGTTAGCGATGCCCTTCTCCTCCATAAGCTCAATCAGGTTGTGTAGAGGGTGCCCGTCTTCGCGCTCCTCAGCAAGGCGCGCGTTGAGCTCAGCCTCGCTCACAAGCTTTGGAACGAGCAGGTGCTTTGCGTAATGGTAGAGCACCACCTGCAGGTTTGTTGCCACGTCTAAGCGCGAGAAGTGGCTATCGCTGAGAATTTGCCTCAGGTAATCCAACTCTCTCCTCGCTTGTTCCATTCTAACCACGTTTTATAATAAACCTGGCAGGCGTAACGTAGGTGGACTTGCATTTTGGGCAGCGTTTAATGTTTTTCAGCCTTGTGATATTTATAGGCTCCCCACAGGAGTTGCATACCGCAGGCAGGACGTAGAGGCGCTTTTCCCGGCTGCGCAGGGTGCGTTGCACATGCTTTAAGTCGGCGAGAATCTCACGCCTGGAGCACTGAAAAAGCCTAGCCAGCTCGTCAATACTCCTGCTCTGTGCCTCGAGCTCGCGAATTATCTCCTCTCTGCGCGTCATTTCGCCTCGCTGAGGATATATTTCAACAACCTATTATAAAGGTATCCTCCCCGTATAATATGAGATTGAAAGATTTATATCTGCGTTAGAACAACTGTTTTTGGGATGAACATGGGAGAAGAGTATGCCGCGAAGGACATCGAGGTTCTTGAGGGCCTGGAAGCAGTAAGGCGACGCCCGGGTATGTACATAGGTTCGACCTCAGCGAGAGGTCTGCACCACCTTGTTTATGAGGTGGTTGATAACAGCATCGACGAAGCGCTTGCGGGCTACTGCAATAAGATAGAGGTAACCATCCACCGCGACGGCAGCATAAGCATCGCGGACAACGGGCGCGGAATACCCACTGATATACACCCCAAGTACAACAAACCCGGGCTAGAGATAGCTCTCACCATGCTCCATGCCGGCGGAAAGTTCGGCAAGAAGGTTTACCGCATCTCCGGTGGACTGCACGGCGTTGGTGTGAGCGTTGTTAATGCGCTGAGCGAGTGGCTCGTCGCCGAGGTTCGCCGCGAAGGCAAGGTGTTCAGGCAGCGCTTTGAGCGCGGCAAGCCCGTGGAGGAGATGCGCGTTGTAGGCAAATCGAAGCGTACCGGCACAAAGATTACCTTTAAACCCGATCCCGAGATTTTTGAGACCACTGAGTTTAACTTCGACACGCTGGCGGCGCGCTTCCGTGAGCTGGCGTTTTTGAATAAGGGAATCAAGATTATACTGCGCGATGAGCGCACAGGCAAGGAGGTCACCTTCAGTTATTCTGGTGGTTTAGTAGCCTTTGTGAAGTGGCTCAACTCCGGCAAGGAGCCACTGCACAGGAAGGTGATATACTTCGAAGCCCAGCGGGATTCCACCTACGTAGAGCTGGCGATGCAGTACACCACCAGCTTCCGCGAGAACTTCTACGCCTTTGTGAACAGCATCAATACGATAGAGGGTGGTACCCACGTCACCGGCTTCCGCTCCGCTTTAACCAGGGTTATAAACGAGTACGGGAAGAAGAACAACCTGCTTAAAGGCGACGTAACGCTCAGCGGCGAGGATGTGCGCGAGGGTTTAACAGCGGTGCTCAGCATCCGCATCCCTGAGCCGCAGTTTGAGGGGCAGACCAAGACCAAGCTGGGCAACAGCGAGGTTAAGGGTATAGTGGAGAGTGTGGTGAACGAGGGGCTTAGCAGGTTCTTTGAGGAGAATCCAAGCGTAGCTAGGAAGATTATAAATAAGTGCATAGTTGCCGCCCGCGCAAGAGAGGCGGCGCGCAAGGCGAGGGAATTAGCGAGGCGCAAGAATGCTCTTGATGGCCAGGGATTGCCAGGCAAGCTGGCAGACTGCCAGGAGCGCGATCCTGCGAAGAGCGAGCTTTATATCGTCGAGGGCGACTCAGCCGGGGGTAGCGCGAAGCAGGGAAGGGATAGACGCTTCCAGGCGATTCTCCCGCTGCGCGGCAAGATTCTGAACGTGGAGAAAGCGCGCCTGGACAAGATCCTCAAGAACGAGGAGATCCGTGCCATGATCACTGCGATAGGCGCTGGCATTGGCGACGAGTTCGACGTTGAGAAGGCGCGCTACCACAAGATAATAATAATGACCGACGCAGACGTGGACGGCGCTCATATACGCACTCTCCTGCTCACCTTCTTCTATCGCTATATGCTCCCGCTGATCGAAAGGGGCTATGTGTACATAGCCCAGCCTCCGCTGTACAAGGTGAAGAAGGGCAAGAAGGAGGTGTATATTTACAGCGAGCAGGAGCTGGAGCGCGTGTTAGAGAAGCTGGGCAGAGACGGCGTTACTGTGCAGCGCTACAAGGGTTTGGGTGAGATGAACCCGCAGCAGCTCTGGGAGACGACGATGGACCCGAAGAACAGAACTCTGCTCAAGGTTACAGTGGAAGACGCCATAGAGGCGGACAGAATCTTCACCATACTCATGGGCGATCAGGTGGAGCCGAGAAGGGAGTTCATCCAGGAGCACGCGAAGGAAGTCAGGGTGCTGGACGTGTAGGGTAACTTTATTTCAACTCCCGTAGAAGCCTCTTAAACCTTTCAAATATTTCCGGTTTTTCTAAAATAACTGAGAGCTCTTTAAGGCGGGGCATAAGATAGTCCATATTGAGTTTATCTCCTGTCCTTATAATTATGCCTTCAATATCCTGCCAGTCTCGTGCCCTCTCGGATACCGCCTTGTGAATAATCAAATCCTCTGGTGTACATATTCTTACCTTAATTCCTTCTTCAATCTCAACATCCAACGCTCTCTCAATTGCCTTCCTCTCATAGTCGAGCCCTGCTAAAATAATGTCTAGCCTAATGGAATTCTCCGTTTCCACCGGCAATACATGGGTTTTTCTTACGAACTCCAAAGGATTATCCACAAGAATTCTAAATCTCCTTCCTATTTCATCGATGAAATTTTCAATCTCTTTTTGTGGTACATAAACAGTAATATCGATGTCAAGTGTGGTTCTGGGCTCACCCCACACAAGGTTAGCTATTCCCCCTATTATCATGTATGGGATCCCTTTATTTCTTAGGAAGTCCTGAATATCACTAAGCGCTTGCAAAAGCTCCCTCACTCTGAAGCCCCCTCAAGCTTTGCTAGGCGCTTTCTAACCCTCATAAGATGTTTAATCCTTTTCATTCTCAGTTTTTTGAGGATTTCTTGGTCTATCTTTACAAGGTCGTACAGTTCTGAAAAAATCTCAAAGGCTCGTTTCGGTGTCAGCTCCCTAAGGACTCTCTTCTTGTAGTCCCTCTCCCACCGAAAAAATGCCTGGTAGCGTTCATTAGCAGAGTAATCCGTCTTTGCCTCTTTAATTTTTCTAGGCATAGCTCTTCCTGCCTCAATATAAGTTGCAGTGGCTTATATAAAAATCTTGGCGGAAAGTGAAGATTGCCATCAGGTGAGGTGATCCAATGGTAAGACTTCAGAAAACCATGAAGGGTGAGTACTACATCCAGCTTCCACGCGAGCTTGTACGCCTAGCGGGCTGGAAGGAGGGCGACGAGATAGAGGTGCGCCTGGGCAGCGATGTTACGCCTGGCAGGCGCGACTTGGTGCTAATGCTGAAGTGATGCCCTACTTTTTTTATACAACCCCACGAAGAGCAACAAACCCAGCCACCATCGCAAAGCTAAGAACGCTGGCTAAGCCGACGTAACGGTAAACCCTGCTCATGCTCGCCTTGAAGTAGTCCACGCTGACAGTGAAACACAGGTGCATTGGCGAAAGCTGCACCCCCAGGTAGCCCGCGGCGAAGATAAGCAAGAGGTGTTCGCCAACGAGGGCATCGCCCCTGCCCACGAAGGAGATGAAGAGGGGCAAAGCGATGCTGGGCGGTCCCATCTCTATGCCCACGGCAAAGCCTATGAGGAAGCTCACTAAGGGGGCTACAACAGCTATTGGCAAACCCGCGCCGCTGAGTAAATCTATTACTCGCGATGCTGCACTGCTCGCCTCTATGCCATTGCGGAAGAGCATCACCCCGTAGATAAGCACCGCCATCCTGGGGTCAAGCGCCTTTCTGCTTATTTCCTTAAGCTCAGCCTTTGAGGGTCTGGTGTAGGCGAGTGTCAAAACGAGCACAGCAAGCATAGCATAGGCAAGCTCTACCTTTATAACCAGGGCAAGGAGGATTATCGCCGCTATGGGCCAGGCGTTTAGCATCAGCTCTGGCAGGGTGTCCTTAAAATTGCCATTTGAGCGAAACTCCAGGTCTGGGTAGGCGATGAGCAGTCCTGCCACGAGGGCGGCTAGAGTTAAGGGGAGGTTTATCTCTACCAGCTGCAGGGTGCCTGCCTCAACTACGCCCATGGTAATCAAAAACGCAGGGTAAAGGGGCCAGGTGGGTATCCAGAGGTGGCGGAACCAGTAGTTGGCGAAGGTAGCTTTTTCTCGCGCTATCCCCTGCTCCCTCACCAAACCTGAGATCATCATCGCCGAAACAAGCGCTCCCGCGGGCATGGGCAGGAGACCTATTAGCAGGGGTACGGTTACCAGCACTGCCTTGCCACCTATCTTCGAGATCGCCGATGTAAGTCTGGAGAGCATGCCGGCGCTCTCCATGGTGTAGCTGAGCAGGAGCACTGAAAAGAGGATGAGCATGAGCTTCAGCGTTGCCCCGCTTGTAAGAGTTGAAAAAGCAAGTGTGAGCGCCTCTCGCGAAGATAGCGTAGCCAGGGCGAGAAAGCTGGCTCCGGCTAATATGGCATACCCCACGTGCTTCCTGAGTTTTATGAGCAGCAGGATTATGCCTATGGCGATGAACAGTGCCAGGGCGGAGTCAAGGTGCATGTCCTTCTTGTGTTACCTAACCTCGCAAAGGGAATATTTATAACCCCCAACTGCGTTGCTTTTACCATGGCTGTGCATCCCATTGAGTTCCGGTACGGCAGCGAGGAGATGAAGCGTATCTTTGAGGAGGAAGCGAGGCTCCAGAAGCTTCTGGATGTTGAGGCTGCCCTTGCTAGAGCTCACGCCAAGCTGGGGAACATTCCGGAGGAAGCTGCCCAGGAAATAGCGCGCAGGGCGTCGACGCGCTATGTGAAGCTTGAGCGGGTTAAGGAAATCGAGGCAGAGATTCGCCACGATTTAATGGCGGTGGTTAAGGCTCTGGCGGAGCAGTGCGGCGACGCAGGCAAATATGTTCACCTGGGCGCCACCTCCTACGACATTATAGACACGGCTAACGCTTTGCAGTTTAAAGAGGCTCTGGCAATAGTGGAGAAGGACCTCTCCGAGCTTGAGGGTATTCTGCTCCAGCTTGCGGAGAGGCATAAGAATACCGTCGCGATAGGCAGGACCCACGGGCAGCACGCTCTGCCAATAACCTATGGCTTAAAGTTTGCGATATGGGCTCGGGAGGTGAGACGCCACCTCCAGCGAATAAGCGAGGCTAAGAAGCGCATACTCGTGGGCAAGATGAGCGGCGCCGTAGGCACAATGGCAGGCTTTGGCGAGCGCGGAATTGAGCTTCAGGAAGAGGTAATGCGTCAGCTTGGGTTGCGCGCTGCCCTCGTTTCTTCGCAGGTGGTGCAGCGCGACCGCTATGCGGAGCTTCTCGCTTTGCTGGCGCTCATAGCAGCGACTCTGGACAAAATCGCCAAGGAGATTCGCAACCTTATGCGCACTGAAATCGCAGAGGTGAGCGAGCCATTCGCTGAGGATAAGCAGGTAGGCTCGAGCACGATGCCCCACAAACGCAATCCCATAAACGCGGAGAACATCTGCGGCTTGGCGAGAGTAGTCAAAAGCAACCTCTTTGTGGCGCTGGAGAATGTTTCGTTGGAGCACGAGCGCGACCTCACAAATTCAAGTGCCGAGCGGGTGATTATTCCCGAGAGTTTCATACTGCTTGACGAGATGCTCAAGCGGGCGAAGCGAATCCTGGCGAGGCTGGAGCTGCATGAGGATAACATAAAGCGCAACCTCGCCCTTACGCGGGGACTAAACCTAGCGGAAGCAGTGATGATTCAGCTGACAAAGCGAGGGATGAGCCGCCAGGAGGCGCATGAGCTTCTGCGCAGACTGGCGGTGAAGGCGTGGAAGGAGGGCAAAGCCTATGCCGAGGTGCTCAAGGGGAGCGAAGAGGTAAGGCGCTACCTCAGCGAGGAGGAGATTGATGCAGCGCTGAAGCCGGAGAACTACATTGGTCTCGCGCCAAGACTGGTGGAGCGCGCAGTTGAGAAGGCAAGGAAGGAGAGAGAAGCTCAGAGCGGATGACGCCGACTAACGTGCTTCAACAATACCTTTAAGCTCTTCCAGCATCCTCTGTACATCGCTTTTTGTGTATGAGAAGAAATTTCCCTCCACGGCGGCTTCGCCTATCGCCGCGAGGCGCTCAAACCTCCTTGCTTCCTTGTCCTTATCTTTGAGCAGCGCCAGCAGCGTGGCGGCGGTATCACTGGCAGAGTAATCCACCCCCATAGTGTCGCAGCGCTCCCGCAGGATTTCCAGAAGCACCTCGCCGCCGAGTACTGCAGCGGGATCCTTCAAATCCTTCTCAAGAAGCCTTCTCGCCCTGTGCAGTAAATCAGCCAGCACCCTTCGCTTAAGCCTCGCCTTCAGCTTGGTCGCCTCGCTCTCAGAAGCCTTCTCAGCCGCCGCTAGGATTCCAACCTGCCTGTCCAGGAGCACCTCCAGCTTCCTCGCATCTGCGCTTAAAAAGCGGGATAGACCCACGAGTGCAGGCCCACGTTTGGCAAGATTAGAGATAATTTCCTCGGCTATGGTTTTATCGTTTATGAAATCACGGGTCAGCTCCGAATCCCTGCCAAAAATCTCAATAAGGGAGTTCAGTGCCATAAGGCTCCACTCCCTGTACCTCATCGCCAGCTCCCTGTAATTCTCCACCTCCTTAAGCCTTCTCCCCTCTTCAGCAAGCTCTGAAAACTCAGAGGTGAGGCTCATAGGTCTTCCACCGACTCCCACAGGGAAAGCCTTTTCGTGAGCTCTTCAACCTTCTTCTTGAGCTTCTTGTTTTCAGCTTCAAGAGCTTTGATTTTGGCGTCTTTTTCTTCTGAAAATTTTGATACAATCTCTCTGGCTTTTGATTTAATTTCTTTTGACTGCTCCTCAAATTTTTTCCTTACCTCGTCAAGCTCTTTTTTGTGGGCTTCCTCTCTGCTCTCCACCTCACGTCTGAGATTTTCAATCTCCTTCTCTAGCATAGCAACCTTTTCGCGGTACATCTCTATGGTATCTCGCATTGCACTTACCTTAAGCAACTCCTCGCTCAGAACCTTCTCCTTCTCCGCAACCTCCTTCTCCCTGGCTTCTATCTCCTCCCGCTTTTCTAAGTATTCCTTCTCAAGCTTTTCAACTCTAGCTCTAAGCTCACTTGCTTCCCTCTCAAGAGCCTCCTTTTTTGAAAATATCTCTGCCTTCTCGTTGTCTATCTCCTCCACCCTCTTCTTCAGCCTCTCTATGTTTTGCATGGCTTTTTTAAGCCTGATGGCAAGGAAAATGGCAACAAGCAGTGGCAGAGCGACAGCTGCAACATGCACAGGGGTGAACGCCTCGCCATAAAAGTAAAATAGTACAGTCATAGTTATCACAGCCTGTCTATCTCCATCAACCTTATCTGCTCTCTCAGCTTCTCGTTCTGGGTCTTTAGCTCCTCAACCTCTTCGCGCAGAGATTTTATAAGCTCCTCCTTGTCCTCTATCACCTTCTGCACTGTTTCCTTGGTCTTCTCCTTAAGTTCCTTTATCCTCCGCTCGTACCTCTCTATCTCAGCCTTCATCTCAGCCCTGAGCTTGCTAACCTCAGCTTCCTTCTCCCTCTCAGCCTCCTTCCTGAGAACCTCGATTTCCTCCTCATGCTTCTTCTCCATCGCCTTCATCTTGTCTTCCAGTGACTTAATTTTGAGCTCATACTCGTGCCGCAGGGTCTCAATCGCCTTCTGGTGTTCCAGTGCCTGGTCGTCGATGCTCTTTTCCAGCTCCAGAATCTTCTGCTCATACTCCTTTCTGAGGGCATTTTTGTCCTTCTCAGCTCTGAGCAGCGCCTCCTGCACTTCCTTGTCCTTTTCCTTCAGCTTAACCTCAAACTCCACCTTCTGCGCCTGCATCTCCTCTATGTACTTCTCCTCAAGCTCCTTTCGCTCCTGCTCCAGTTCGCCTATCCTCCGCCTAAGAAGCTCTATCTCATCCTTCAGGGCATTAACCTTGAGAAGCTCCTTCTCGCTCGACTTGAGCTTCTCCTTCACCTCCGCCTCTCTGGCAGCGCGCTCCTTTTTCTCCATCTCCAGCGCTTCTCTGACTTTGGCAAGCTCCGCCTCCAGAGCGCGCTTCTCCTCTTCCAGGGCTTCAACCTGCTTTAAGAGCTTCACCTTCTCGGCTTCAGACTTTTCAAGGGCTTCAATCTTCTCCTCCTTCTTAGAACCACCGCGACGTTTGTACAGAATGGCTAAAGTAAAAACAGCAACCGCAGAGGCGGCGAGGTATGTAGCGTTGGGGAGAATCACATCTTCCAAAGCGAAGCTCAGGTCGGTGAAATCCATGAGTTATGAATAAAGGGTATGCATAAATAAACCTTTCCGAAGTCACTTATCGAGTATTGACTTTCTTGTGTGTCTCCTTCTGGCGACGCTTTTCATGGACCTCTTCTTTTTAATAATAAAAAGAGCCAAAAAGAAAGCAGATATATCGAGAATAAGCAGTCCCAGAGCAAATCTGATAGGGATGTCAGCGATGTTCATGTTACCCCTCCATAAGCCTAAGAAGGTCTGCCTTGGTCACTATCCCTTTAACCCTGCCCTTTTCCACAACAAGCACAGCACGGTTGCTTTCTATGAGCTTTGATACCACCTTTACGTCTGTATCCTTGCTTACCGTGGGAAATCCTTCGCCCATCACCTCGGCAACACGCTTCACCCTTATTTTGGAGGGGTCATCAAAATCCAGAGCTTTAAGCACTTGGTCCTCGGTGATGCTGCCCACTTGCACGTCTTTCTCAAGCACCGGAAGCTGGGAGATGCCGTGCCTCTCCATTAAACGCGATGCCTCGCCGAGAGTATCGGCAGGCGACACGTGGATAACGGGGGATTTCATTATCTTCTCTACAGGAACCTTCACCTTTACGTCCTTCTCATTAAGGGCGTTAACTATCTTCCTCAACGTTGAGAGCCTGGGGTCTATGTCACCGGCCTCTATCCTCGCGATGAGCGATTGACTTACCCCCGCCTTCTCTGCAAGCTGCGTCTGTGTTAGCCCTAAGCGTTTACGGCACCTTTTTAAATCCTCGGGCGTTGGCAGGTCGAACATCAAAGAAGTCTTTATTACTTTTGTTAATAAACTTTATGTTACTCCGCAGCGATGAGGGCTATCCTTTCTTTAATAAGCTCCTTGAGCACATGCACGCGGCTCTCAAAGCTCGCCCCCGCTAAGGTTTGAATCTCTGCCTCGGTGATGCCGTAGATTTCCTTAAGGCGCTTATATTTCTCCTCTGTTACTTCGAGAACCTCCTCGCAGACGCGGCAGGAGTATCGCTCTAGGAAATCCCTAGGCACCTCCTCAGCTATGGCAATCACCTCCCGCGAATCTCCGATTCCAAGCCTCTCGAGGGCAACCTTTATCTGCCTAGTTGCGGAGGCGCGCACCAGTACCTCTATCAGAAAATCGCTGGAGATGTTTTCCCTCCTCTCGAATGCCTTCTTTGCCTGCTCCACCGCAAATTCAAGATGTTCTCTGCCGGCGAGGCAGCGCGCATCAAGCAGCTGTATTTTATACCTCTTAAGAGCCTCCACGTCAGGGGCTTTGTCGCACAGCAGAGGGAGTGTCTCCATGAGGAGGAGATTGGGAAGATAGGATAAAAAGGTTGCTACACGTACAACTCCTTAGGCTCTGGTATCGCGGGTATGCGCTTCAGCGCGTACTCAAGGTGCTCCCTCTTAATCATTGGCGAGTCTTCCAGAATAGCGCGGTGGAGCGCAACCTTCAGAAGCTTGTCCTTGATATCTCGCCCCGAGAAGTTGTGGGTGCGCTTCGCATATTCCCTGAGGTCAACCTCCACTGGTAGCGGGAGCTTAGCTGCGTAGTGTTTGAGTATCTCGTACCTCTCCTTCTCTGTGGGAAGCTGGAAGGCTATTTCTTCCTCGAAGCGGCTTCGCAGCGCGCGGTCGAGGAGCGCGGGGTTGTTGGTCGCCGCTATCGTCACGACGCCTAGGTTCTCGTGGATGCCCTCAAGCTCGGTGAGCAGCGCATTTACCACCTCGCTCACATCACCGCGAATGCTCTGGTAGCTCCTGTCTAAACCTATGGCGTCAAGCTCGTCGATGAAGATCACGCTCGGGGCGCTCTCCTTGGCTGCAAGGTAAAGCTCGTGGATGCGCTTGCTCCCGTCGCCCACGTACTCGCCTATCAAATCTGTGGCGCGTATCAGGAAGAGCCTTGCAGAGGTTTCATTTGCCAGAGCCTTGGCGGTCATGGTCTTGCCTGTACCTGGTGGACCATAGAAGAGCACATTCTTCGGAGCCCACTCACCAAAACGCTTGGGCTCGCGGAGGTACTTCATTATAATCCTGCACTTCCGCTTTACATCTTCGTGACCAATTATGTCGCTGAAGGTAACCTTTGCCACAGGCTTCTTTTCTGGCTCCGGCTTCTCAACGTAGATTCGAGTATCCTCGGTTATTGTGACCTCTCCGCGGGGCAGAACTTTCACTACTTCGAATGCGAAGTCTGGTATTAAACGCTGGTCGAAGAGTATGTCGCCCTTCGCCACCGTCGCGCCCAACCACTGCTCCTTTGCGTAAATCTCAAAAAGCTTCTCATCGGCTATGCTCAGCGGCGATGTGCGAGAGACGTCGCGCAGGGGGTAGCCCCGCGGCTTTAGGCGCACGTAACGTGCAGGTCTTGCCTCTTGAGGTTCCCTCTCCCTCTTTTCCTTCTCTCGTACCTTGACCGCAATCCACTCATCTAGGAAGGTCTGTATATCTCTGCCTCCGATAGCTTTACATCCTCGCTGCCAAGATTAATGTCTATAATCAAATTTGATATGGTGGTAGTTTGGGAGTACCCTCTCCAGCAAAGCTGTTCGTGGCTGCGATGTTCAGAGAAGAGAGAGCTCTCGAGAGAGCGATTGGAGAGCTGGAGGCCGCCTTTGGCACAATTGATTTAAAAAGCGAGACCTTCGAGTTCAACTTCACCCGCTACTACGAGGCGGAGTTTGGAAACCACCTCAAAAAGCTCTTTCTCGGCTTTGAGGAGCTTGTGGAGAGGGATAAGCTCGTTGAGATGAAGCTTAAATGCCTTGAGATTGAAAGGGCGCTTTCAGTGGAGCAAAAGAGAAGGGTGAACTTGGACCCGGGCTACGTTACGCTGGGCAGCGTTGTGCTCTCCACCACAAAGGAGCGCGCTCACAGGATTTACCTTGGGAGCGGTGTTTTTGCCGAGATTACGCTGATATACGTAAAGGGGAGGTACCAGCCTCTGCCCTGGAGCTATGCCGACTACTGCACCGAAGTTGCACAGAAATTCTTCCTGGCAGCGAGGGATAAGCTCAGAGGAATTTCTCCCTAAATTTATAATTTATTTTTCGATTAAAGTTTTAGACTATACAAAATAATGTTTATTTGCCTGCACAGTTTTAGGTGAAATTTAAAAAAGCCAATTTGGTGTATTCATTTTGGCGATTGATGCATCCAGTGAGGATTAAATGGAGAGAAGAACAGGGACAGAGCTTGCTTCTCAGGCAGGATTCGGTAATTTTTTATTGTGTTAGGAGATATTATTTGAAATAAATTTCAATAGCCCTGGAGATTATTGAAGCCCCCTTCAAGAAGATGGTACCATGGGTGCAAGAAGTTTTGTATTTAACGCTGTGATTCTGCTTCTTCTTATGGGGTTAGCTGTCCATGTCATCCATCTCGAGAAAAAGCTTGAGGAGAGAGAAAAACTGCTTGAAGCTGAGAAAGACGCTTTAATGAAGTACAAGCGCGATGTAGAGAAGCTAAAATTCCAGAAAACCCAACTTCTCAATGAAATACGCTTTGTTGACTATACAATAAACTCTGTGAATTTGATGGAAATCCCCTCGCATCTCAAGCCAGAGGCGGCGAAGGTAAGGGCAATTGCGGTGCAGCTGCGTTCGCCAGAGGCTGCCTACTACTTCGTAAGGGACGAGATAGCCTATGACCCCTTCACAAATTCATCAAAAAATGCGGAGGAGGTCTTGGAGGCGAGGGTGGGTAACTGCATAGAGAAGGCAAGCCTTCTTGCTTCCATATTGAGGGCGCAGGGTATACCTAAGGAGCATGTGTATGTCGCTTTGGGAACGGTGTATGAAGATGGATACCACCCAGACATTCCACCGGAGAACCACGCCTGGGTGGAGCTTTACTACAACGGCGAATGGTATGTTCTCGACGCTACTCCCTATCTAGGTAACTTCTCCCCATGGCAGTGGAGGCGGGAGGACTACTACAGGCAGCACAGGGCTGAGAGCTATTTTATCTATAATGACCGCTATACAAAGCTTCTAGTTAAGGTTGATCCTGACAATCCCTGAAAATTTAAAAATCTTTTAGTAATTTTTGGAGAGGGCTGGATTTCGTGAGTATACGATGGGTGTTGTGGAGACGCTTAGAAAATACATTCTCGGAATAACAATCTCTCTATTTGGAATAACCGTCTCCGCTGGCTACTATGGTTACGAGTATCTTATATATGGGCAAGAAGAATTTTACTTCCACCTTGTTGAAGACCTCTACGAGCATGTTGCAATAACAGTCCTCTCCCTGCTGTTCCCCTTTGTGGGTTTCATAGTTGAGCGCTCTATAGAGGAGCGGCGGCGCTTCGAGGCCGCGCTGAAGGAGCAGAGCGAGTTTGTTTCCAGCATTCTCAACACTGTAGACCTTGCCATAAGCACTTCAACCACCGAGGGGTACATCCTCTCATGCAACCGGAGTGCTGAGCAGATGTTTGGCTACACTGAGGCAGAGCTAATTGGAAGTCACATTAAGACCCTTTTTGAGGACGTCTCAGAGGCGGAGAGGATATTAAATAGAGTGGTGAAAGAGGGAAGGTTTGACGGGGAAGCCACGCTTAAGCGCAGCAACGGGGAAACTTTCCCTGCATACCTGAGCATGAGGCAGATTTTGGACGCCAGAGGCGAAGCTAGAGCGCTCATAGGTGTTGCGAGAGACATAACCTCCGAAAAGGAGAAGGAGAGGCTTGAGAAGCAGATTTTTGAGGCTGAGAAGCTCGCATCTATAGGTCAGCTTGCCGCAGGCGTTGCGCATGAGATTAACAACCCGCTTACAAGTGTGAGCTTAATTACAGAGCAGCTTCTGCGTGAGGTCGAGGATGAGAAGGTGCTGAGGAAGCTAAGGATTATAGAGAGACAGGTGGAGGGGGCAGCGAAGATTGCCAGAAGCCTTCTGAACTTTGCGAGGCAGATAACGCCTGAGATAGGGGATGTTGATATTAACAACCTTCTTACACGAGTGCTTGAAGAGCTTAGCTTCCACATGGGGAACATCACCCTCAAAAAGGACTTTGGAGAACTGCCCCTGATTAAGGGTGATGAGCTTCAGCTTAAGCAGGCTTTTGCAAATGTTATACTCAACGCCATCCAGGCGATAGACGATGAAGGGGAAATAGCAGTTAGCACGAGGGCGAAGGATGGTGCAGTTGAGATAAAAATCAGCGACACGGGTAGGGGGATTCCAAAGGAGCACCTCTCTAGGATATTTGAGCCATTCTTCACCACAAAGGAGCTGGGCAAGGGCACGGGCCTGGGTTTAGCTATAGTTCACGGGGTTATTGAGAGGCATGGCGGTAAGATAGAGGTGGAAAGTGAACTCGGCAAGGGTACGAGCTTCACAATAACACTTCCTGTGGCGCCTGATTTTGGGCTGGATAGAAAATAAAATATATAAAGAAGCCCCATAGTTTAAAAGGGAAGGTTATGGTGAGAATACTTATCGTGGACGATGACTCACAGATATGCGAAACCCTGGCGGAGATTCTCGCAGACGAGGGTTTTGAAGTGGAATACGTCCTTTCCGGTGAGAAGGCTCTTCAGAAGATTGACAGCGAGCAATACGATGTGGTTATAACCGACCTGCTCATGCCGAAGGCTGATGGGATGGAGATTTTAACCCATGTTAAGCGCGTTAAGCCAAAGACGCAGGTTATCATGATTACAGCCTTCGCTACAATAGAGAACGCGGTTGAGGCTATGAAGCGCGGTGCAAGCGACTATATAGCTAAGCCCTTTAAGATAAACGAGATACAGTCTTCAATAAAGCGCGTGCTCGAGGAGGCGAAGTTCAAGGAGGAGTTCCTCTCAGCGCCACGGGATGTTGAGGAGGAGCTTGAGATCACGCTTAAGGTGCTGGCAAATCCCATAAGGAGAAATGCGCTGAAGATAATCGAAGCTGAGGGGAAAGCGTCCTTTAGCAGGATACTTGGCAAGATTAACTTAGACGACCCCACGAAGCTAAGCTTTCATCTGCGCCAGCTCAGGGAAGCAGGTCTTGTTGACCAGAATATAAACAAGGAGTACTACATTACCGGTAAAGGGGAGAGGGCACTGAATATTCTGAGGGAGCTTATGACAGCTCTCTGATTTCTGAAAAGGATTTATAAATCTCTGGAGTTATATAAAAAAATTTCAAATAAAATATTTATACATGTTAATTAATTAAAATTATATTGAATAAAGAGGGGCTTTTGGAGAGTGGTGGCATTGCCTCTTGAGGAAGAGATTCTCAAGCAACTTGCAAGCAATGATGTCAGGGACATAGAAGAACTGGCTATTAAACTTAAAGTTGAAGAGGAAATTGTGAGGGAAACCCTCAACAGGCTTAAGTCTGCTGGTCTACTGTTAATATGAGAGGAGAGATTGATGCGGTTTGCATGGGCCATCCTCTTAGGTTTTGCTATATCTAATTTTGCCTCTCTAATTTACGAGGTTGCGTGGAGCAGGGAACTTACCTACATTTTTGGCACTTCGGTTTATGCGGTGAGTACCATTCTCACATCCTTCATGGCGGGGCTAGCCCTGGGGAGTTACATCTTCGGGAAACTTGCTGACCGCTACGAAAATCCGGTAAAGCTCTTTGCCCTGCTCGAGATTGGAATCGGTACCTACGGCGTTGGCACACTGGCGATATTCCCTTTTCTTCGCTATCCCTTCTTTTTCTTCCACGACCTCTTCGAGGGAACCTTCTTATTTTCTTTATCCAAGTTTTTGCTCTGCTTTTTTGTGCTTCTTCCTCCAACTGCGCTGATAGGTGGAACCTTTCCCCTAGTAGGAAAAATTTACGCCAGTGGCATTGCCACTCTCGGCAAACGCGTGGGCGTTGTTTATACCGCCGATACCCTGGGTGCTGCCATGGGCTCATTTCTCACCGGATTTATTTTTCTTCCATATCTCGGGCTTAAGAATACCATATTTGCCGCTGCTGCCATAAACCTGCTCCTGGGCATAGCGATTTACAACTTTTCATCGCTGAGGGGGGGTGAGGCCGCTGAATAAAACACACCCTGTGCTGGACAAGCTCATTCTCTTTGGATTTTTCCTTTCAGGATTCGCTGCACTTAGTTATGAGCAGATATGGACGCAGTTGCTTATGCTTGTCTACGGTGCATCAACCTACGCCTTTTCGGTTATGCTTACGTGTTTCTTCATCGGTCTTGCCCTTGGAAGCTACCTCATAAGCAGGGTGGTTGACCGTCTGAGAATGCCAATAATAACCTTCTCTTTTGTTGAACTCGCAATAGGCCTTTTTGGGCTTTTGCTGCTTCCAGTTTTCACAAAGCTTGACGAGCCCTATCTGCGCTTCTACCTGACAGCGCCTTCCTACCACTACTTCCTGCTCTCATGGTTCATAATACCCTTCTTTCTTCTCTTTCCCACAACACTAATGGGTGCAACGCTACCTCTTGTAAGCAGAATTTTCGCTGCCGACGAGGCGAGAATAGGCACCGCCATAGGGGAAGTTTTCTCAGCCAATACATTTGGAAGCATAGCAGGAGCATTCCTAACTGGATTTGTGCTCATCCCAAGCTTGGGTGTTGAAAAGGCGACGCTCATTGCAGCTCTCGCCAACATCTCCGTAGCTCTCCTTCTCTTCCTCTACTCTGATAGGCTGCTGGCGATGCAGGGTATATATTCACTGCCTCTTGGCAGGTACTTCAGGAAGCGTAAAAGGCAGTTCTACTCCCTTCTTTTTGTTTCTCTCCTTCTTTCTCTCTTTATCGCCAGCTACAGGATAGACCCCACTTTTGCCGGGGTTTACTACGCTGGCAAGAGGTTTTCGAGCTTGGAAGAGTGGAAGGAGGCAAAGGAGAGCTTTGAAATAATTTACAGCAGGTTTGGTCTCTATGGTCTGGTGATGGTTGGCAGGGATAGCGAGGGCCTTTATCTTGCAGTTAACGGCAAGACCGAAGCAAGTACAACTCGCGAAGACATGGAGACGCAATACTTGATAGCCTACCTACCTTTAATGATCCATGGCAATGCCAAGGATGTGCTTAACATTGGCTTGGGCGGAGGCTTCACCCTTGCCGCTATTGCGACGATGCCGGTGGAAAAAATAGACAACATCGAGATAAACCCCCTCGTTGCTGAAGTCGCAGAAAAGTACTTCTCTCAGTACAATAACCACGTGCTTAGAGATCCGAGGGTAAAGCTAATCTTCGCCGACGGCAGAAATCACCTGTGGCACTCCTCGGATAAATATGATGTGATAATCTCAGAGCCCTCAAATCCGTGGATCTCGGGCGAGGGACATCTATTTACTAAGGAGTTCTTTGAAATAGTGCGCCAGCATTTAAAAGAAGACGGCATATTCTGCCAGTGGGCACCCATGTATGAGCATGACAGCGAGGATATAAAAATAATGCTTCGAACGATTAGCAGCGTCTTTCCCTACGTTCAGGTTTACAACTCGGGCGCAGATATGATTATTCTCGCATCGCAGCAGGAGATAAACCCCGACTTCTCAAAAATTCTCAGCTATCTTTCACGAGAGGAGGTTCGAAGGAGCCTCGCTACCATATACGGGGAAGACAGACCTCTACAGCTAGCGGACGAGCTTTTCAAAACCTTTCTTCTCGACTCCGAGGAAGTAAAAGAATATGTGAGAGGAGAGCAGACTTTGAATACCGATGACCACACCGTGCTTGAATTCAGAAGTGCTCTCAATACCATAAAGAAAAAGTATCATGACCCTAGGCATGTGATTGAACCTTTAAATGATATAATTGCCTTTAAGAAATCCTACACAGGCAGTCCGGTTTTCACACCCCCACTCTCTGGTTTGGTAGCCTCGTCCGAGGATAGGGACACCCTCCTCTTCCTTGGACTTGAGGTTAGCACTGGGAATAACTGGAGCCTCAGCGATTTAAATTACGGGCACATGCTGGCGATTTCCAAGGAGGGGACGGTAATGTATTCACTGGGCAAAAGTGCTGTTTACAGCTTGCCCAACCAAGGTAAGCTCGCTGTAGTCGGCCTGGACATGAGCGCTCCACCTCCTGAGGAAGTATTGGGAGGTATAGTAAGGGAGGTGTTCGGCCTCGATGAAGTTAGGGTAGTGGGAAGCTATAGAGGTGAGGAACACATCTTCCACACCTTTGAAGTCAGTGCTGCGAGAGGCCGCCTACTGGGTATGTCTAAGGCCTGGTATTGTGAGCATAACGGAATTCTCTACATAGCAATCGCAGCTTTCCCTGCTGGAGAGGGTGACGCAGGAAAGGCTCTGGAAGCGCTTCGCTGCCTACATTAAGGTGCCATTGGGGTATACTTCTCCAGAAATTCGTACTTCTCTCTGTAGAGAATGCGCAGCGCCGCCTTTGCCTGCGTCGACGCGTTTGCGCTCATCTCCACCAGCTTTATGAATTTCCCGGTGCGCATGCTCTCCCTTATATCTGCCATAACCCCGCGAAGCATGGCGATGTTATGCTTCACCAGCAGTGGGAGGCTATTTTGCAGCCTTTCCTTATCATTTGCAATGCACACCTCGCAGGTGCACGGAAGCTCCTTCATTCTATCGAGGGGGTAGCTTTCATAAGGGGTCAGGTAGAAGCCGCGCAGCGCAGAGCTTATCGCATAGCTTGCGTCCAGTAAATCCACGCCCATGTATGCGAGCACAGGAAAGAGCGCAAGGGGAGCGCCCGGCAAGTAAAGCACAGTGTTTGGGCTTACCGCCTCTCTTACGCGCGTAACAACCTCCACCAGTAACCTGGGGCGCTGGCAGAGTTTGGCACCGTTGGCTATGCAGAGCAACCTTCGCGACGCGAGCTTACAGGCTGCGCGCTCTCTTAGCTCGGGATACTTTCCACCTTCTATTATAGCACCATGTTCAGGGTACTGCTCCGCAAGAGCGAGGGTTTTCTCCACTCCAAGCTCAGCCAGCTCTCTGTGGATGTCGAGCCCAAAGCCAGCGCTGGGCAGGATTCCAAAGCGTCTTATTTTCGCTCCTACGCCGAGAGTTCCGTAGTGGACCACCACCGGCGCCTTTGAGGTGCGCATCCAGTAGGGGGTGATGTAAACTTCATGCTTTAGGCGGGAGGTGGAAGAGGTTATGTTAAGGAGAAAGTTGGGAGTGGGAATCTTTTTATCTTCGAGATGCCATACTCCCAGGCGAGCAGGACCAGTGTGGGCAAGTATTTCCAGCATGGGCTAAGCTTGCATTTCCTGCTATAATAAGCTTTGGAGGCTGAGCGATGGAGAGGAAGATTGTGTATTTTGACTCCCCCGGCAAGAGGAACACCGACGAGGTTATCCGCATTGCAAGGGAACGCGTGAAGGAGGGCGGCATCGAGAAGGTGGTCGTTGCCAGCGCCTCCGGTGCGACAGCGGTTAAGGTTCTGGAGGCTTTCTCAGGGCTACGCGTCAAGATAATTGCCGTAACCTACCATGCAGGCTTCTCCTCGCCAGGAAGCGTTGATTTAGAGGAAGAGAACCGCCGTGCCCTGGAGGCGGCGGGAGTACCCATAGTAATGGCTACGCATGCGCTCAGTGGCGTTGAGCGTTCCTTTTCGCGGAGATTCGGCGGCATCTCTACGGTTGAAGTTGTGGCAGAGACTTTACGAGCCCTCTTCGGGCAGGGGCTCAAGACGTGTGTTGAGGTGGCGATAATGGCATGCGACGCTGGCAGGGTTTCACCGCACGAAGACATTATAGCTCTGGGTGGCACAGGCGGAATAGGCGTGGACACTGCGTGCGTAATTCGCCCCGCGAACATGAACCGCTTCTTCGATATGCGGGTGAGGGAGATACTCTGCATGCCGAGGAGGTGAGTGCTACAACAACCCTTGCACTCGTGACTCGCTACTCTATGGAACACGCCGTGGAAAGCTTACAACATTGCTTTCACACGGCATGTGCACAATAAGATACACACCGAGTAACCTCTCAGAAACTCAAAATTGGTTATAAGAGGTTAACATCCCATTAGTAATAGGGCGCAGCCTTCGGCGAAATGCCCGGAGGTGGCGAGGAGCCTGAGATGAAGGGCATCAAAATCCTGGCTGCGCTATAGCTCGCGCATGGGCGCGAGGATCTCTTTTGAAACCCTCGACAAGAGGGTTGATGACAGCAATGAGGGCTCAAGCTCATCGCTTGGGTCTGATGTAGGCTCGGCAGTGGTGAAACCCGGTTAGTGGTGCTTGTAAAAAACCTTTTGAGCAGGGAAACCCCGCCAATCCTAATTCCGGTTGATCCTGCCGGAGGCCACTGCTATTGGGGTCCGCCTAAGCCATGCGAGTCGACCGGGCTTTCCTCCTTCGGGAGGAAAGTCAGGGGCGGACGGCTCAGTAACACGTGGGTAATCTACCCTCGGGTCGGGGATAACCCCGGGAAACTGGGGCTAATACCCGATAGGGGGAGAGGTCTGGAAGGATCCTCCTCCGAAAGCTCCGGCGCCCGAGGATGAGCCTGCGGCCGATTAGGTAGTTGGTGGTGTAACGGACCACCAAGCCTGCGATCGGTACGGGCAGTGGGAGCTGTCGCCCGGAGATGGGGGCTGAGACACGGCCCCAGGCCCTACGGGGCGCAGCAGGCGCGAAAACTCCGCAATGCTCGCAAGAGCGACGGGGGGACCCCAAGTGCCCCTGCACTGCAGGGGCTTTTGCGGAGTGTAAACAGCTCCGCGAATAAGGGCTGGGCAAGACCGGTGCCAGCCGCCGCGGTAACACCGGCAGCCCGAGTGGTGGCCACTATTATTGGGCCTAAAGCGTCCGTAGCCGGTCCGGTAAGTCCCTGTGTAAATCCTCAGGCTCAACCTGAGGAATTGCGGGGATACTGCCGGACTCGGGGCCGGGAGACGCGGAGGGTACTCCAGGGGTAGCGGTGAAATGCTGTAATCCCTGGGGGACCACCAGTGGCGAAGGCGCTCCGCGAGAACGGGCCCGACGGTGAGGGACGAAAGCCAGGGGAGCGAACGGGATTAGATACCCCGGTAGTCCTGGCCGTAAACGCTGCCCGCTAGGTGTTGCACGCTCTACGGGGGCGTGCAGTGCCGAAGCGAAGGTGATAAGCGGGCCGCCTGGGAAGTACGCTCGCAAGAGTGAAACTTAAAGGAATTGGCGGGGGAGCACCACAAGGGGTGAAGTCTGCGGTTTAATTGGATTCAACGCCGGACATCTCACCGGGGGCGACGGCAGGATGAAGGCCAAGCTGATGACTTTGCCGGACGAGCCGAGAGGAGGTGCATGGCCGTCGTCAGCTCGTACCGTGAGGCGTCCTGTTAAGTCAGGCAACGAGCGAGACCCGTGCCCCTAGTTGCCAGCGCTTCCCTTCGGGGAAGGCGGGCACTCTAGGGGGACCGCTGGCGCTAAGCCAGAGGAAGGTGCGGGCGACGGTAGGTCAGTATGCCCCGAATCCCCCGGGCTACACGCGGACTGCAATGGCCGGGACAAAGGGCTCCGACTCCGAAAGGAGGAGGAAATCCCGAAACCCGGTCGTAGTTCGGATCGAGGGCTGCAACTCGCCCTCGTGAAGCCGGAATCCCTAGTAATCGCGCGTCACTATCGCGCGGTGAATATGTCCCTGCTCCTTGCACACACCGCCCGTCAAGCCACCCGAGTGGAGTCCATTCGAGGCCTGGTCCTGCGGGGTCAGGTCGAGTCTGGGCTCCGCGAGGAGGGTTAAGTCGTAACAAGGTAACCGTAGCGGAAGCTGCGGTTGGATCACCTCCTGAGCACGGCACCGCTAACCGGGCGCCAAATCTGCCGAGCCTGTTCCAGAAAGTTTATCACGTTAGGGCTCGGGTAATGAGGTGGGCGCACACATAGTGTGCGTCTGTTAATCCGGGCCCGTAGCTCAGTTGGAAGAGCATCCGGTTTGCAGCCGGAAGGCCACGGGTTCAAATCCCGTCGGGTCCACTTCACCCTTTCATCATGGTCATCTAGTGACTGAGGCCCGCAATCTCGCGGTTGCGGGTCAATAGGCCGAGAGCGATTATGATAATCGCTCGCTGAGGCCCCGCATAGGTCTGGCTGAGTGCAATCTGACTCTGTGCCCCAGTAGCAACAGACCGCTCCACGCCACCTGGGGGATGGCTCGGCTCGGGCGCCGACGAAGGGCGTGACAAGCTGCGATAAGCCCGGGCGAGGCGCATGTAGCCGTAGAACCCGGGATGCCCGAATGGGAATCCCGTGCAGGTAAACCCTGCACGCTCCGTAAGGAGTGGGAACGCGGGGAAATGAAGCATCTGAGTACCCGCAGGAAAAGAAAGCAACAGCGATGCCGTGAGTAAAGGCGATCGAAAGCGGCAGAGGGCAAACCGAATCCCTGGGCGAAAGCCCCGGGAGATGTGGGGTTCGGAGCTACCATATGCCTCCCTCCTCGGAGAAGTCGAAGTCCTCTGGAACGAGGCGCCGTAGAGGGTGAAAGCCCCGTAGACGCAATCCGAGAGGGAGAGCGGTAGCTCCAGAGTAGCGCGGGTTGGATATCCCGCGTGAAGGTGGGAGGCATCGACTCCCAACCCTAAATACGTCCCGAGACCGATAGCGGACTAGTACCGTGAGGGAAAGCTGAAAAGTACCCCTAGCAGGGGGTGAAAAGAGCCTGAAACCAGGTGGCTACAGCCCGTGGCGGCGTGAAAGGGTAGAGTCTCCCCGAAGGAAAGCGTCGCGAGGCGCGAGTACGAGGGGAGAGGACCAGCGTCGCCACGTACGTTTTGAAAAACGGGGCGGGGAATTTGCGGTCATGGCGAGGCTAAGGGTGAAAACCCGGAGCCGCAGGGAAACCAACAGTCCGCAGCCTCTTCGGAGGCGAGGGACGGGGTGTGAAAGCGCCCGGAGTCATGGCCGCAAGACCCGAAACCGGTCGATCTACCCCGGGGCAGGGTGAAGCGTCGCGAAAGCGACGTGGAGGCCCGAACCGGTACTGATATTCAAATCGTTCGGGTGACCTCGGGGTAGGGGCGAAAGACCAATCAAGGCCGGTGTCAGCTGGTTCCTCCCGAAATGTGTCGCAGCACAGCCTGGCCGGAGGTAGTTGGCGACGTAGAGCACTGATTGGGTGTTTAGGGGGCGAGAGCCCTCGGCACCCTGTCAAACTCCGAAGTTGCCAACGCCGTAGAAGGCCAGAGTGAGGGCGTGGGGGTAAGCTCCGCGTCCGAGAGGGGAATAACCCCGACCGGGGTTAAGGTCCGTAAGTGCCAGCTAAGTACTAAATAAGAAGGGCGTCCTTGGCCCAAGACAGCGGGAAGGTAGGCTTAGAAGCAGCCACCCTTTAAAGAGTGCGTAACAGCTCACCCGCCGAGGTCAAGGGCCCCGAAAATCGACAGGGTTAAGCTGGCCACCGATACCCCGGAAGAGCGCAAGCTCATTTGGTAGGGAGGCGTCCTGCTTGGGTAGAAGCTGGGGCGTAAGCTCCAGTGGACCGGGCAGGAATGAGAATCCCGCCAGTAGTAGCAGCAAAGTGGGGTGAGAATCCCCACCGCCGAAGGGGCGAGGCTTCCTCGGCAACGATCGTCAGCCGAGGGTTAGTCGGTCCTAAGGGCATGCGTAACACGACATGCCCGAAAGGGAAGCAGGTTAATATTCCTGCACCTCCCGGGTACGTGCGGCGACGCAAGCTCTGCTCCCGACGCTTCGGGTTAGGCCGAGCAGGACTGTCGTCCTGTTTAAGCGCTGAAGCCTGGGGAGAACCGTAATGGTGAGAACCAGGTGAAGGCGCGAACAGGCTTCCGTAAGGAGGCTTCGGCTGAGACCTGGAGCCCGTGAAAAGGGAGCAGGGAAGGACCCCGGGAGACCGTACCAAGAACCGACACTGGTGCCCCTGGGTGAGAAGCCCAAGGCGTGTCGGAGGAACGCGGTCGAGGGAACTCGGCAAATTGGCCCCGTATCTTCGGTAGAAGGGGTGCCAGCCCTGAGAGGGGCTGGTCGCAGTGACCAGGGGGCTCCGACTGTTTAATAAAAACACAGCCAGCCGCAAGCCCGAAAGGGTTAGTACGGCTGGTGACTCCTGCCCAGTGCCGGTACGTGAAACCCGGGTACAACCGGGCGAAGCGCCGGTAAACGGCGGGGGTAACTATAACCCTCTTAAGGTAGCGTAATACCTTGCCGCTTAATTGGCGGCTTGCATGAATGGATGAACGAGAGCCCCGCTGTCCCCGACCGCGGTCCGGTGAACCTGTTGTGCTGGTGCACAGACCAGCGACCCCCAACGGGTAAAGAAGACCCTGTGGACCTTTACTGCAGCCTGTCGTTGTGGCATGGCTGCGGATGTAGAGCGTAGGCAGGAGCCGTCGAAGCCGGGGCGCCAGCTCCGGTGGAGGCGCCAATGGAACACTGCCCGTCCGTGGTTATGCCACTAACCGCTTCGGCGGGACACCGGCAGGTGGGCAGTTTGGCTGGGGCGGCACCCCCCTGAAAGGATATCAGGGGGGCTCTAAGGTCGGCTCAACCGGGTCAGAAATCCGGTGTAGAGTGTAAGGGCAAAAGCCGGCCTGACTGGATCCCGCACAGAGAGGGATCCAGCCGCGAAAGCGTGACCTAACGAACCACCGTGTGCTCCTCGGTGGGGCCCGGTGATAACAGAAAAGGTACCTCAGGGATAACTGAGTTGTCGCGGGCAAGAGTTCACATCGACCCCGCGGCTTGCTACTTCGATGTCGGCTCTTCCCATCCTGGGTGTGCAGCAGCACCCAAGGGTGGGGTTGTTCGCCCATCAAAGGGGATCGTGAGCTGGGTTTAGACCGTCGTGAGACAGGTTAGTTTTTAACTGTTGGGGGTGTCGGTCGCCTGAGGGAAAGCAGCGCTTAGTACGAGAGGAACGGCGCTGCGCGGCCTCTAGTCTACCGGTTGTCCGACAGGGCACTGCCGGGCAGCCACGCCGTAGGGGATAAGGGCTGAAAGCATCTAAGCCCGAAACCCCTCCCGAAAAGAGGCGACCACTTCTCGGCGTTATCCGTATCGCGTAAGCGATACGGGACCGGGGCCGGCGACGGCAACGGGTGCCGAGAACAAGGGCACGGGTAGAAGACCCGGTTGATAGAGCGGGGGTGTAAGCGGCGAGCCTTCGGGCGAGCCGTTCAGCCCGCCGCTACTAACAGCCCGAGGTGGTCTGTTGCGAAAAGGCGCAGAGTCAGGCACTGATCAGCCAGACCTATGCGGGGCCTTTTATTCTTATTCGCTTGTTCTGAGATGTGTTGAGTTTTGTTGAAAAAGAAGGATGACTGCCCTTACTCTTCTATATCTGAAGCAAAATAGCATAGAAGAGCCCCCTATTAGGACATATTTCAATAATCCCCCATCTGGATTCCTCGACAAATCTTTTTTTTTCGTCGATTATATTTTGCATCCAGATATTTGAAGATTTGATTCGTATTAATTACATACTTTGAATATAACTTTTTCTTTCAAGCACGGCGAAAGAATCATAAACAAGTTCTTAGAATTTAATATATTAGAGGTTTTCTATGTGTTCGGTATCTACGATATCCCCTTAAGGATGGAGAGGGAGTTCACCCTTTCGGTTGAGGAGAGGGGCGAAAACTTTGTTTACCGCAGGGAGAGCGGTGACGAGATAGTTGAGAAGATGCTCCTCGCGGGAGATGGGAAACTCCTTGTTAACCCTGTGGAGCCTCTAAACAAGCCCAAGGAGATAACCCCTCTTCTTTTAATAGAGTTCCAGAAGCCTGTGGTTATTGAGCCAGGGGCAAAGAGGAAAATCTTCCTGAAGTTCCCCATTGAAATAGGGGTGTTCATCTCTGGGGGCAAAAAACTGGATGTGCTGGACATCTTTACCATTGCCAGGCAGAAGTATACCCTGTATGGCGATGTGAGCACAGGTAAGATCTGCAGGTACTGGAAAAGTGATGTTTACCCTTCCATACCTGAGGCTGACCCCGTGAGGGAGGGGATTCTGGAGCTCAGGTTTGAGAATTTGTCAAGGGGCTGGGTGGAAGTGACAAGGGCGGTGTTCAATGCCTACGGCATGAAAATCTACTACAGCGATTCTATGGTGAGTATGCGTGGAAACATGCGAATACTCGGCGAAGGCACGGCGGAGACGTACTTCTCCAACTCGCCCCTTGAAAAGGGTATGAAGAAGGCTGTAGAGCTTTACACTGCCAGAAGGCTTGCAATTTCAACAAAATTTCTGATGGAGGCGGGACTGTGATTTTGGATACCGTGATTTACGGGGAAATAACCCTCTTCAATCTCTTTCAGGTTCTGTTTATCCTTATCATTGCAGCGATTTTGGCAAAAGTTGTGGTTTTAAACATCAGGAGGTCTCTCAAGGATAAGCTGAGGAAGGACCATCTGGAAATCCTTGTTAAGGCTGTTTACTATACCATCATCGGCGTTGCGGTGATTTCAGTCCTCCCCATCCTGGGTGTAAATCCTTCAGGCTTTCTTGTGGCTGGAGGAATAGCGGGACTTGTTATAGGCTTTGCCAGCCAGAAGATAGTAGCCAACCTGATCTCAGGGGTTTTTCTTGTTGTGGAGAGACCTGTGAAGATAGGGGATCAGATAAACATAGGCGACGTCTCGGGCATTGTGGTTGACATACACATCATCTCAACCATAATAAGAACCTTTGATGGGCTCTACGTGCGGGTGCCAAACGAGAAGGTGTTCACATCCAGCATAACCAACTTCGTTGGAAACGTGGCAAGGAGGTTTGAGTACGAGGTGGGGATAAGCTATAGCGACGACGTTGATAAAGCCAGTGAGGTAATTATAAAAGTCATTGAAGAGCACCCATTTGCTCTTAAAAACCCCGCGCCCCAGGTTTTTGTGGACAGGCTTGGAGAGAGCGCGGTTGTGCTGAGGGTGAGGATGTGGGCACCTTCCACAGAGTGGTTTGGTGTGAGGATGGAGCTTCTGTGGAAAATTAAGAAGGCTCTTGAGGAAGAGGGCATAAAGGTACCCTTCCCGCAGCGCGTGGTGTGGTTTGGGGATGAGCCCTCCCGATAACGCAAAGTCTACTTTATGCAATGACAGGTGTTTTTATATTCTTTAAAATCCATGTATTAACAGGGAGGTGGATAAATGGTGGTTCAGATGAAAGTTAAGGGGGGAATTGTGCCTGGGGAGACAGCTTTAAAGTACGTGCAGAATCTGATTGATCCAGCCAGGCAGGTAAGAAGCGGGTGGATTGAACTCACCCTTAAGGATGTATATATCCTCGAGGGACCGGGGAGTGTGGATTTTAGCGGCAAGGAGTCAAGCGCGGGTAAGCTCAAAAAACACCCTAAGCTGAAGAGAGAGGGCGATGCTTACGGCTGGTGGGCATTGGGGGGCGGAAGCTATGTCATAGAGTTCAACGAAAAGATTTCCCTGCCCGAAAACTCCTACGCCCTGCTTTCTCCCAGACCACACCTGGTAATCAATGAGGCATTTCACCCCACTATGGTATTGCATCCAGGTGAAAATCTCTGTCACATTACTCTTTCAGTGGGCCCGCCTGGAATTAACCTCAAGGAAAATGCCAGGATTTCCAGGCTTTCAATCTTTGAATTTTGACTTTTCCTCCCCATTTTTATTTTTATATAAACATGGCTGCCATCGCCAGCCGTCCTTAAAAGCCACCCTAACCAGTAACCCTGCGCCTGTACTCCCTGAATATATCAGTGCTGCCTATTACCCCCACCACTTTGCCGTCCTTCTTCACCGGCAGGTTGCAAATCTGGTTCTCGCCCATTAGCCTGGCTGCCTCTCTCACAGTGTCGTCGGCATCTATGAAAATCACAGGCTTCTCCATGATGTCGCTCACTCTGACCTTGAGCGGGTCTAAGCCCTTGCCTATCACCTTTTCCATTATGTCAAATCGCGTCACCAGCCCGAGCTCCTTGTAGGGGTTCATCCTCGCTACGATAATACAACGGAAATTGTGCTCAAGCATGCGGCTCATCGCGTCTATGACTCGCAACTCGGGCTCCACCATGAGCACATACTTTGTCATCAGCTCAGAAACCCGCATGTCCGGAATAGCCTTGTAGTCTGCCATGTGCCTCCCTTCTGTTGCTTTATTATTTATATCTACGCGTGGTTAGAAAAAGTTTTCTTTTTGGATGCCTGTAAAACCATTTAAAGGTGCCGACGTTACGCTTTGGCATGCCTTAAACCATATAGGAACCACCAGCGGGTTCCTATCACCTCCTGCAACCAGGAGATAGTATCCTATAAATATTAGTGGTGATGATTTAGAGCAAGGTGGTTGTCATGGACAAGTACAGCGTTGCAGTATTGGGAGCCACTGGAATGGTGGGGCAGCGCTTCATTCAGCTTTTAGCTGAGCACCCCTACTTTGAACTCACCAGCGTTGCAGCCTCTGAGCGGAGCGCAGGTAAGCGCTACGCCGAAGCAGCGAAGTGGTACCTTGAGGGCGATATTCCAGAAGCTGTGAGAGACCTCACAGTAGTGCCGGTATCCCCTGAGAAGGTAAAGGCTGATATAGTCTTCTCTGCCCTGCCCAGTGGCGTAGCAAAGGAAGTGGAGCCCGAGTTTGCCAAGGCTGGATTTATAGTGGCGAGCAACGCCTCAGCCTACCGCATGGCTGAGGATGTGCCTCTGCTTATTCCTGAGGTCAACCCGGAGCATCTCGACATGATAGAGGTGCAGCAGGAGCGTAGAGGCTGGGACGGGGCGATAATCACCAACCCCAACTGCTCCACGATAATGGCAACCCTCACCTTCAAGCCCATCTACGACGCCTTTGGCATTGAAGAGGTCGTCGTAACCACGATGCAGGCTCTCTCCGGCGCTGGCTATAACGGTGTGCCAAGCATGGCGATAGTTGACAACCTCATCCCCTACATAGCAAAAGAGGAGGAGAAGGTGGAGACCGAGGCGCTCAAGATTCTGGGCAACTTCAACGGCGCGGAGATAGAGCAGGCAAGCTTCAAAATCTCTGCCTCCTGCAACCGCGTGGCTGTGCTCGACGGCCACACCGAGTCAATTTTCCTGCGCACCTCGCGGGAGGCAACCCCTGAGGAGATTAAGCAGGCGATGCGAAACTTCAGGGGTAAGCCCCAGGAGCTTGGCCTACCCACTGCACCACCCGAGCCTCTGATTGTACGGGAGGAGCAGGACCGCCCGCAGCCCCGCTTAGACAGAAATGCTGGTAATGGCATGGCAGTAACCGTGGGCAGGGTTAGAGAGGATAAGATTCTCGGTGTGAAGTACATGGCTATGGGGCACAACACAATCCGAGGTGCAGCCGGAGCGAGTGTGCTCAACGCCGAGCTTCTTGTAAAGACAAGGAAGCTGTGAAGGGAGATGACAACAGCTGAGCTCAATGAGGAGGCAAAGGCGAAGGCAAAGCTTCTTGGCTATGTGCTCAGAGAGGTGCACAAGGTAATCGTTGGGCAGGAGCGCGTGCTCAGGCGTCTCCTGCTGAGCCTTCTCAGCGATGGCCATGTGCTGCTCGAAGGTCTACCCGGCCTGGCCAAGACGCTTATGATTCGCACCCTGGCGAAGACGCTGCGCTGCGACTTCGCACGCGTGCAGTTCACCCCAGACCTGCTGCCAGCTGATTTAATAGGCACAAAGATATACAACCAAGCGACGGCGGAGTTTGAAACAAAGCTTGGCCCTATTTTCACAAACATCCTACTCGCTGACGAGATAAACCGCGCTCCTCCCAAGGTGCAGAGCGCTTTGCTTGAGGCGATGCAGGAGAGGAGTGTGACAATAGGTGGGGAAAGCTACTCGCTGCCCAGACCTTTCCTTGTGCTAGCCACGCAGAATCCAATAGAGCAGGAGGGAACCTACCCCCTGCCGGAAGCGCAGGTGGACCGCTTCATGTTCAAGGTGCACGTGGGCTACCCCAGCGAGGAGGAGGAGCTGGAGATAATTGACAGGCACACCTCTGGTGGGGAGATAGAGGTGGAGGCCATACTCTCGCCTGAGGATATACTCCAGCTTCAGAGCCATGTTCGCAAAGTCTACATCGCCGAGGAGATAAAGGAGTACATAGTGAGGATAGCCTTCGCCACGCGCAACCCCTCGCGTTTTGGCTTAGATGAGCTATCGCCGTACATACAGTATGGTGCCTCTCCCCGGGCTTCGATATTCCTCGCCCTGGCAGCGAAAGCCAACGCTCTGCTCGAAGGCAGGGGCTACGTCATACCCGACGACATCAAAGCAATCGCGGAGGACGTGCTGAACCACAGACTTATCCTTACCTATGAGGCTGAAGCGGAAGAAGTTTCGCCGGGTGAGATTATAGAAAAAATCCTGAGCGCCGTAGAGGTACCCTGAAGTGGAGCCGCGGGAAATTCTGAGAAGGGTAAGGGAGATAGAAATTAAGACGCGCAGGATAGTGGACACCTTCTTGGCGAGCAGATATCGCAGCACCTTTCGCGGGCGAGGCATAGAATTCGCGGAGGTTCGCGAGTACCAGTACGGCGACGACGTGCGCTACATCGACTGGCGAGTTACGGCGAGGTTCGGGAAGCCGTACGTCAAGCAGTTCGTTGAGGAGCGCGATCTGCTTGTGGTGGTTGTCTTCGACGTCTCGGCCTCCTGCGAGTTTGGCACCAGCGCTGCTACTATGCGCGAGCGAGGCATTGAGGTGGCGGCGACGCTTGCATACTCCGCATTCAAGCACGGCGATAGATTTGCGCTTCTGCTCGTCTCCGACAGGGTGGAGAGCTACCTGCCGCCGCGAAAGGGGAGAGGGCAGGTGTACCGCGTCGTGAGGGAGCTTATCTATGCTAATCCTCGCAGTCGAGCTACGAGGATTAGCGCTGGCTTGGAGTTCCTGCACCGTGTGCTGAAGGAGCGCGCCATAATCTTTGTAATTTCGGACTTTTTCGACCCCTCGCTTGAAGAGGCGGCGAAGCATATGCGCCGCCTCTCTGCGAAGGGCTGTGACGTGGTTGCAGTTAAGCTTAGCGACGAGCGCAACTACATCCTGCCTGATGTTGGCCTGGTGGAGGTGCTCGACCCCGAGAGCGGCGAGCGCCTGGTGGTCAACACCTCTCGCAAAGAGATTCGGAAAGCGTATTTTCGTGAAGCTCTTGATGAGAGGCTCCGCCTGGAGGAGATGCTTCACAGCGCCGGGGTGGAGCTCGTTGAGATAGACTCTTCGCAGGATGTGCTAAAGCCCCTGCTCCGCTTCTTTGTGAAGCGCATAAGGAGGCGCTAGAATGGAGTTCGCAGCTCAAGAGAGGCTTTTTCTGCTCGTGCTCATCCCCGCGTATGCTGCCTTTTACTACTTCTCGCTTAAGCGCAGGCGCAGGGTGGCGCTAAAATTTGCGAACTTTGAAACGCTGCGCAGGATAACCGCGCATGGCAAGCCAGTGTACGAGAACTACATACCTTTTGCCCTTCGACTTATTGCGCTTACGCTTTTAATCTTGGCGCTGGCAAAGCCTCAGAGTGTTATAAAGGTGGAGACCACCAGCAGCGATATTGTGCTTGCGATAGATGTCTCCGGGAGCATGAAGGCAACCGACTTCTCGCCTAATCGTCTCGAGGCTGCGAAGAGCGCTGCTCTTGTGTTTGCGTCTGAGCTGAAGAAAGGCGACCGCCTGGGCGTTGTGACTTTCTCGGGGGTTAGCTATGTCGTCGCGCCGCTGAGCGATGACCTTGGTGAGGTAAAGCAGCGCATTGCCAGTATAACCTTCGGGCGCGAAGACGGCACCGCTATTGGCGACGGGCTGATAGCAGCTTCGAGTATGCTCGCGGGCAGCGAGGGCAGGAAGCGCGTTGTGGTGCTGCTCAGCGACGGCGAAAACAACCGCGGGGTTGCGCCTCGAGATGCCGCTATTTATGCCCAGCGCATGGGAATTAAGGTTTATACCGTGGGTATAGGTTCACCTGCTGGAGTTATACCAGGCACTCTCCAGCCTGTCGGTCTTGACGAGGAAACCCTAAAAGGAATAGCCCAGCTCACCGGCGGAGAGTACCATTTCGCCTCAAGCAGCGAGGCACTCCGCGACGTTTACCGCGAGATCGCTAGGAGCATAACCTTCGAGGAGCGTCGCAGCGACATCTCGGGCTATTTCCTGGCAGCGGCGCTTTTACTCTTCATTATTGAGTTTGGTTTAGCGGCGACGAAGTATCGAACTTTGCCGTAGGTGTGCCCATGAGGATCGCTGTGGTCTATCTCACAAAGAATGGAGCAAGGCTTGCGGAGCGCCTCGTAAAAGCACTGCCGGAGCACGAAGTCGAAGCCTTCGGGAAGAACGCCAGTTTTGGTACAGAGCTTTCCAAGCCGCTTTCACAGTTCTTCGCCGAAGCTTTGCGCAGCTTCGATGCAATTGTTTGTATAATGGCTCTGGGGATAGTGGTGCGCACCTTAGCAAAGCATCTCACCCACAAGCGCACAGACCCGGCGATAGTTTGCATCGACGAGCTTGGCAGGCACGTGATTAGTGTTGCCTCGGGGCACAGGGGCGCGAACAGCTTAGCCAAGCTCATCGCCTCCCGTATAGGAGCCACGCCTGTGATAACCACCTCCACCGACGTTCAGGGCTTAGCGAGCGTTGAGGAGATAGCGGAGCGGTTTAATCTTGCGATAGACGAAGGCGACCTGAAGGCGGTTAACGCGGCGATAGCCAATCATCGTCGCGTCGCTATTTTCACCGACCTGGCGATAGAGGTAGAGCCGTTTGAGAGTCATCCCATTGTGGAGCTTTCTCGCGAAGAATGCGACGCGTGCGTGGTTATTACCAATAAGCTCGTTCAGCTCCCGGCTAAGCCTTATGTGCTTCTAAGACCAAAGAATATCATCCTGGGCATAGGGGCAAGGAAGGGCATTAAAAAGGAGAAGGTGCTCTCTGCAATATCTCGTGCCCTGCGCGAGGCTGAGCTAAGCATGGCCAGCATTAAGGCTCTTGCAACGATACCCCAGAAGGCAGAGGAGCCGGGAATAGCTCGCGCCGCAGCCTCGCTGGGCTTGCCCATTGTTTCTGTGCCCATTGATGAAGTTAAGCGGGTGGAGGAGCGCTTTCAGGGCAGTGAGTTTGTTAGGCGCAGCGTAGGCATAGCTGCAGTGGCGGAGCCCTGCGCCTACATAGCCTCGGGGAAGGGGAAGCTGCTCCTGAGCAAAAGAGCCTACGGCGGTGTTACAATCGCAATAGCGGAGGAGACGAGAGATGCTGAGCACAGGCATAGCTAAACTCGACCGCATGCTGGGCGGAGGCTTTATCCCGGGCACAAGCGTGGTGGTGCTTGGAGCCACAGGTATAGGAAAGACCCACCTGGGCTTAGCCTTCGCCAACGCTGGCTTAAAGCAAGAAGGGAAAAGGGGCGCCATTTTGGATTTAACTCTACGCGGGGACTCGCAGCGCCACCGCGAGTATGCTCAGCGCCTTTTTAACTGGGAGCTGGAAACGCCAGCTGAGCTCGAGTCCTTCACCTTGGGCGACGGACGACTGCTGAGGCTGCTCGCCAGCGAAGAAGCGCTGCCAGAGGGTGCGCTGAACCGGAGCCTTCCCAGGTTACTCCGCTTCCTGTATGGCAGCTTCGCTTCCGGGGTTAAGCGTCTGGTTGTGGACGGGATTGAGCCTCTGGGCACAGCGCCCCTGCAGGAGGAGGTGCTCGCCTACCTGCAGCGGATGGTGCGCAAGAGCTACGACTGGCTCGCCAGGGAGGCGCTGAGAGAGCGCTTCTTTGCAAGTCGCGAGCTAGTGGCTGAGCGAAGCTACGACGCCAGCGAGATAACCACAGTGTATTTAGTAACCACGCAGGAGAGCCTTCTCAGCGAGCTGATGAAGCGGGGGCTGAGCAGCTCAGGCATGGAGGCGAACGCCACCACGGTGATCCTCATGGGGAGGGTTATGGATAGTAAAAGCGTCAGGCGCGCTCTCTACGTGGCAAAGCACCGCGGCGCTGAGTGCAGCGATGAGATAGCTGAGTTCAGGATCACAGACCGTGGGATAGAGATGTAGCTGAAGTCACCCTCACTTCGTTCGGGTAACTCCGTCACACCGCAACTTCGTTGCGGGTAACCCTGCTCAGAGTCTGGCTTTTCGTCATATAGGGGCGCCGCACCCGCCCCTATTACCCCATCCTCACCGGATAGGGTACATGGCGGATAGACGCCATCTCTCAGCTGGCTCTTAAGCTCATCATCGCAGGTAATATTAATGGGAAGGTTAACGAATTCGGGATTTACCTAACATAGCATATAGAGGAATCTCACAGGGTTATTGTACCTGAAATTAAATGCGTTTTAATTAAAAAACATTCGAATAATTTCAATATTTTTTAATTGATTTCAAAAACCTCTAAAAATGTGAAATTATTTAAGAATATATAAAAATTCGTGAAATTAAAACATGCAAAATGTAGGAGTTATATATGACTGAGCGTAGTCATATATGGAAAGAATTGAAACAGGGTAATGAGATTTACCGAGTTTTTGAGGAGATTTTAGATACTCTTCCATTCTATGTCATGCTTATTGATGAGGACCATCACATCTTATTAGCCAACAAAGTGGTTAAACAGGAGCTGAATGTGAATCCGGAGCAGATCATAGGCGGATATTGCCCAAAGGTGATTCATGGAATGGATGAGCCATATCCTAACTGTCCGCTGGAAGATGCCAGAAAGATAGGTTGTGCTGTGGAAAGGGAGTTATTCATCTCTGAATACGGGAAGTGGTTGAAATTAGCGGTTTATCCCACCCGATATCGAACTCGAGATGGTAAAACAATCTTCATCCACTTTGCCCATGATATAACGGAGCGCAAGAAAGCGGAGGAAGCGTTGATTGAGAGTGAGACTCGCTTCCGAACGATGGCTGAGGGTTCATTAACTGGGGTGTACATCGTCCAAGATGGCAAATTTCGGTATGTCAACCCTGCGCTGGCACAAATTTTCGGATATAAACGCGATGAACTTATAGATAAACTGGGGCCCATAGACTTAACCCATCCCGATGACCGCGCTTTTGTTGCAGAGAATATTCGACGGCGCATTGATGGTGAGGTAGAGTCGGCGCACTACACCTTCCGTGGACTGCGCAGAGATGGCAAAACCATTTACTGTGAGGTCCTTGGTAGGCGTATCGAATACCAAGGGCGCCCTGCAGTTATTGGTACCTTGATAGACATTACAGAACGCAAGCGTACTGAGCAGGAGCTTCAGCGGAACTACGATATTCAGACAGTGATAAACGCGCTATTGCACCTTTCATTAGAGGAATTACCTCTCGAAGAGCTCTTAAGACGAGCAATTGACATTATTCTCTCAGTTCCCTGGCTTGCGTTTGAATCAAAGGGTGCCATATTCCTTGTTGAAGATGAGGCCAATGTTTTGGTGATGAAAGCCCAAAAGGGACTTTCAGAACCGCTAAAAGAGGGATGTGGTCGGGTTCCATTTGGCAAATGCCTTTGTGGGCGCGCAGCATTGATGAAGGAGATACAGTTTGCAGATTGTCTCGACGATCGTCATGAAGTCAGATATGAAGGGATTACTCCCCACGGGCATTACTGCGTCCCCATCCTATTCGGTGGCAGGGTACTTGGAGTTATAAATATCTATATAAGGGAAGGTCACCGTCGGGATCAATTAGAGGAAGAGTTTTTAACTGCAATTGCCAATACGCTGGCAGGGGTTATACAGCGCAAGAAAGCTGAAGAGAAGTTAAAGAGTTCGATTGAAGAACTCAGGGTGGTTCTTGAGATAGACAGGAACATAATTAAGAAGCATGAACTATCGTCCTTACTCAAGTTCATACTGAACAAGGCGAAGGAGCTTACCGCTGCGGATGTGGCTTTCTATGGTTTTGTAGAGGGCGATGTAATTCGTCACCATACATTTTTGGGCATACGCACCAACGCGATCAAAAACTTAGAGCTGAAGAAGGGCACAGGTCTTGGCTGGCTTGTGCTCAACGAGGGGAAACCAGTTGTCGTGGAAGATTTCTTCGCTGACAAGCGCCTCATAGACGCGCCTTATGAGGCTGTGAAGAAAGAAGGTTTGATTTCCTTCTTAGCGGTCCCATTCATGTCTGGTAAGGGCGAACCACTGGGCGTGTTGTATGTGGCGAACCGCAGAAGGACAAAATTCACAGAGGAGCAGATAAGGGCGTTGCGCACCCTCGCTTCACAGACTTCCGTTGCCGTTGAGCATGCTAGGTTATTTGAGGAGCTTAAAAATGCTCACGAAAAACTTCAGCGGGCGTATGAGGAGCTACAGGAAGCGTATGAAGAGCTTAAGAGTCTCGACGAGCTTAAGAGCAACATCATTGCCAATGTGACCCATGAGCTGCGTACGCCCATAACAATTGCCAAGGGTGCTATAGAGCTGGCGATGGATGAGAAGGACCTAGAAGAGATAAATAGACTCTTAAAGATGGCTTTGAATGCGCTTGTTCGGCTGAACTTCATTGTTGGTGATCTTGTGGAAGCGGCGAAGATGGAGAGGGGCGAGGTGGAGCTGAAGCTGGGAGCGGTGAATGTGGGTCAGGTGATAGGAGCAGTTGTGGATGAGTTCCAGCCCATGTTCATCAAAGATAGGCTAAGGGTGAGGGTGGAGGTGGAGAAGGGCTTGCCACCTGCGAAGGCTGATTATAAGGAGCTCAGGCATGTGTTGCGCAACCTTGTGAGTAATGCGATTAAGTTCAACAGGGATGGAGGAGAGATAGGTATTGAGGCGAGGGAGGTGGAGGATATGATAGAGGTGTGTGTGAGCGATACTGGCATAGGCATACCTGAAGACAAGCTGGATAAAATATTTGAGCGCTTTTATCAGATTGATAGCTCGCCAACGAGGCGCTACGGAGGCACGGGGATGGGTCTTGCTATAGTGAAAGAGGTGGTGGAGGCCCACGGTGGAAGAGTAACTGTGGAGAGCGAGCTTGGTAAGGGCTCACGATTCTGTTTTACATTGCCTGTGTGGAGGGAGTAAGTTGGCAAAAATTTTGCTGGTGGATGATGAGCCTGAGATAAGGTTTTTGACGCGGAGAATGCTGGAGAAGGAAGGGCACAGCGTTACGGAAGCAGAGAACGGAGAGATGGCACTGAGAATGCTACAGAAGGATAAGCCAGACTTAATACTACTGGATGTGAGAATGCCGGGTTTGAATGGCTGGGAGGTGTGCAGAAGGATCAAAGCTGACGATAAAACCAAGGGCATACCTGTGGTGATGTTCACTGTGAGAACGAGTGAGGAGGATATTCAAAAAAGCGTTGATTACGGAGCAGAGGCACATATCAACAAACCCTTCGATAAGGAAGAGCTGCTCGAACTGGTGGAAAATATGTTAAGAAGGTCTGCTTAATCATAATTTAGACGATATGGGATTTTACATCTTGATATTAGGTTCACGTCAGTGCGTTTTAGTGCATCTGGGTTATTCCAAATTATACGCCTCATCGAGAAACTTCAGCTCCCTCTCTCTACCCACAAATTTTCGTTGACACTTAAGTATAATACTCTACTCTTAACCACCCGCCATTCAGCCTACTTCCATATTAACCCCTAGCGTTTTCCGATTCCACAGTAACCTTTAAAAAGGATGAGGGTGAATTTACGTCACCCTTCACGGGGAAAACTTTTTATAGATGTTAACCTACCATGGCTGAGTTGTCATGATACCGATGACAGGAGGTAGATGAATGGCGAAAATGTATGTTCGCTTTGAAACACCCAAGGAGCTGGCTGATAAGGCTTACGAGGCGATTGAGCTGGCGAGAAGTACCGGCAAGGTTGGCAAGGGAACAAATGAGGTTACCAAGTACGCGGAACGCGGGCAGAGCGTGCTCGTTGTGATAAGTGAGGATGTTGAGCCCGAGGAGATAGTCGCGCACCTCCCCATTCTCTGCGAGGAGAAGGGCATACCCTACGTTTATGTGCCCAGCAAGCATGAGTTGGGCAAGGCTTGTGGAATAGAGGTGGCTGCCTCCGCAGCGTGCATAGTAACACCTGGCAAAGCCAAGGAGCTTGTGGATGAGATAGCCGAGAAGGTGAAGGCGCTCAAGAAGTGATAGCTATGGCGAAGGAAGAAGAAACTAGTGGCTTTGCAGCAGAGGTTGTGGAAGTAATAGGCAGGACTGGGATGACGGGTGAGATTCTCCAGGTTAAGGTGCGCATCCTCGAAGGCAGGGATAAAGGAAGGATAATACGCAGAAACGTCAAGGGTCCAACACGCGTGGGAGATATAATAATACTCATGGAGACTGAGCGCGAGGCGCGTGAGCTAAAGGTGCCGTAGGTGAGATGGTATGGAAACTAGAGAGTGCTCCTTCTGCAAGCGCAGCATAGAGCCGGGCACAGGCAAGATGTTCGTGAAGAAGGATGGAACTATATTCTACTTCTGCTCCAGCAAGTGCGAGAAGAACATGCTCAAGCTTGGGCGAAACCCTCGCAAAGTCAGGTGGGTTCGCAGGGGTTAGAGCATGGAGAGAAGCTTTCTGATGGTTAAGCCGGACGGTGTCGCTCGCGGCTTGGTGGGCGAGGTTATCTCTCGCGTTGAAAGGCGCGGGCTGAAAATCGTCGCAATGAAGATGCTCAGGATAGAGCGCAAGCTTGCGGAGCAGCACTACGGCGAGCACCGCGATAAGCCCTTCTTCTCGAGCTTAATAAGCTACATAACCTCTGGCCCAGTCGTAGCCATGGTGGTTGAGGGCAAGGACGCTATTAAAGTGCTGCGCACCATGATAGGCGCTACAAATCCGGGAGAGGCTGCTCCCGGCACAATACGCGGGGACTTCGCTCTTGAGGTTGGGCGCAATGTGGTGCACGCCAGCGACTCTCCTGCTTCAGCGGAGCGCGAGATTTCGCTGTTTTTTGATGAGAGCGAAATTATGAGCTACTCCCGTGCAGGCGAGGAGTGGGTGTACGAGGAGTAGCTTTTTTATATAAAAAGAGCACAAGCTTCAGCAGGCTAAGGTAAGGCGAGGTAGAGATGATACGCCAGCCAATAGTTTCGGTTCTGGGTCACGTAGACCACGGCAAGACAACACTTTTAGACAAGATTAGGGGTAGTGCCGTCGCCGCCCGCGAGGCTGGAGGCATAACCCAGCACATAGGTGCGACAGAGATACCCATAGAGGTTATTGAGAAGCTATGCGGAGGCTTGCTGAAGCAGCTCAAGATAAAGCTCACCATACCCGGGCTGCTCTTCATCGATACACCGGGGCATGAGGCTTTCACCACACTGCGAAAGCGAGGCGGTGCCCTTGCAGACCTCGCTATTCTTGTGGTGGATGTAAACGAGGGTTTCAAAGACCAGACCAAGGAGGCGCTGGACATACTGCGCACATATCGCACGCCTTTTCTTGTGGCTGCGAACAAGATTGACAAAATCCATGGCTGGCAGGTGTTTGAGAACTATCCCTTCGCTCACAGCTATGCTAAGCAGAGCGAGGCTGTCAAAGCTGCCCTGGATACGAAGATTTACGAGATAGTGGGCAAGCTTTACGAGGAGGGGTTTCAGTGTGAGCGTTACGACAGGGTTCGCGAGTTTGAGCGGCAGGTTGCTATTGTGCCGGTGAGTGCTGTTACAGGCGAAGGGATACCTGAGCTTCTCATGGTGCTCACCGGCTTGGCGCAGAAGTTCCTGGGCAGAAAGCTGGACATAGACACTGAAAAGCCCGGCAAGGGCACAATCCTCGAGGTTAAGGAGGAGGTCGGGCTTGGCACCACCATCGATGTGATAGTGTATGAGGGGAAGATTAAGCGCGGCGATACCATAGTGCTCGCTGGGAGGGGTGATATAATAGTCACAAAGGTACGCTCCCTGCTCAAACCCAAGCCACTGGACGAGATTCGCGATCCCCGCTATCGCTTCGACCATGTTAAGGAAGTGCACGCCAGCGCGGGCGTTAAAATCGCAGCACCCAAGCTGGAGGACGCAATAGCCGGTTCTCCTGTAGTGGTGGCAGGCGATGGTATAGAGCAGGCGGTGCAGGAGGTTAAAAGCGAGATAGAGGACATAAAGATAACAACAGATAAGAAGGGCATCGTAGTTAAGGCGGACACGCTGGGCTCCCTCGAGGCTCTCGTCAACATGCTTAAGCGCGAAGGAATACCTGTAAAGCATGCGGACGTGGGCGATATCTCTCGTAGAGACGTGCTCGAGGCGGAGGCGGTTCGCGAGGAAGACCCCCTGCTGGGCGTTATCTTGGGCTTTAATGTGAAGGTGCTCCGAGACGCCGAGGCGAGGGCGCAGGACAGGGGAGTGCCCATAATAATCAACAACGTCATCTACAAGCTCATCGAAGACTATGAGATGCACGTGGAGATGGAGCGCGCGCGGGAGCGTGCCCAGGAGTTCGAGAAGCTCACAAGGCCGGCGAAGATTAAGCTTCTGCCTGGGTACGTGTTCAGGAGCAGCAAGCCGGCAATAGTCGGAATTGAAGTACTCGCTGGCGTGGTGAAGCCCCGCTTCAGATTAATGAACAGTGAGGGCAAGAGTGTGGGCGTTGTCAAGGGTTTGCAGGATAAGGGCGAGAACATACCTCAGGCAACGAAAGGTATGCAGGTGGCGATGAGCATCGAGGGCGCGGTTGTTGGAAGGAACATAAACGAGGGCGACATCCTCTTTACAGATATTCCTGAAAACGAGGCAAAATTAATAAACCAGAAGTACAGAGATTTCCTGACCGAGGATGAAGCTTCTGCCTTTGAAGAAATCCTCAGGATAAGGCGCAGAGAGAATCCTTTCTGGGCCGTAGGAGAATAATTGTTATAAGGAGGCATAAGGATGGCTGAGAAGGAGAAAGTTGCGACGATGGTGCTCTCAGACCCCGAGACCGGGAGAGCTTATAATATTGATCTCGACGAAGCGAAGATGCGCAGCATAGTTGGGCGCAAGATTGGTGATGTGATAGATGGCTCCGCTATTGGCTTGGCCGGGTACAAGATTCAGCTTACTGGCGGAAGCGATAAGGATGGCTTTCCAATGCGCCGCGATGTTCATGGACGCGTGAGGCCGCGTATTCTGCTTCGCTCAGGGCCAGGCTTTAAGCCAAGGGAGAAGGGCGAGATTCGCCGCAAACGCGTGCGCGGCAATGTGTATGTGCCTGAGATAGTGCAGGTTAACGCCAAGGTGGTGGAGAAGGGTAAGAAGGGCATAGAAGAACTACTCGGCGGCGGAGAGGAGAAAAAGTAGAAGGGGTTGGTAAGCATAGTCCAGTCAGAGATAAACATAGGTCTTGTAGGGCATGTGGATCATGGAAAAACCACGCTTACCCAGGCATTGTCGGGTAAGTGGACCGACGAGCACAGCGAGGAGATAAAGCGGGGAATTTCGATAAGACTGGGCTATGCAAACATAAGCTTCTACAAGTGTGAGAAATGCGATTACTATACCACACAAAAGACCTGCCCCAAGTGCGGTGGAGAGACACGCTTTCTGCGCGAGGTTTCTTTCGTGGATTCCCCGGGGCACGAGACGCTTATGGCGACAATGCTCAGCGGCGCTGCTTTGATGGACGGTGCCATTCTTGTTATAGCCGCCAACGAACCCTGCCCGCAGCCTCAGACCAAAGAGCACCTGATGGCACTGGAGATTATAGGTATTAAGAATATAGTAATAGCTCAGAACAAAATTGATATAGTGAGCAGGGAGCGTGTACTCGAGAGCTACCAAGAGATAAAGGAGTTCGTCAAGGGTACTGTGGCTGAGAACGCCCCCATAATACCCGTGGCGGCGCAGCACAAGGCTAATATCGACGTGCTGATCCGCGCTATAGAGGAGCACATACCAACGCCCAAGAGGGACGAGTCCAAGCCGGCGAGGATGTACATAGCGAGAAGCTTCGACGTCAACAAGCCAGGAACGAAGCCCGAAGATTTGCGCGGAGGCGTCGTGGGAGGTTCGCTTATTCAGGGCGTTCTTAGGGTAGGGGATGAGATTGAGATTAGGCCAGGATACAGGATTACAGAAGGCGGGGCGACGAAGTGGAAGGAGCTTACCAGCGAGGTTGTCTCCCTGCACGTGGGTGCAAAGCGCGTGGACGAGGTTCGTCCCGGAGGGCTCATTGGCATAGGCACAAAGCTTGATCCCAGCCTGACAAAGGCAGATGGACTCTCGGGAATGGTTCTGGGCAAGCCGGGTACGCTACCACCTACCTGGAACAAGTTTACCCTTGAGGTTCACCTGATGGAGCGCGTTGTCGGAGCAAAGGAAGAGCTCGAGGTTGAGAAGATTAAGACCTCTGAACCTTTAATGCTCAACGTTGGCACAGCTACGACCGTCGGAATAGTCACCTCCGCTCGCGACGACGTCGCGGAGATGGTGCTCAAGCTGCCTGTGTGTGCGCAGCAGGGCGATCGCGTCGCGATTTCGCGCAGAATAGGGGCGCGCTGGCGGCTTATAGGTTATGGAATAATTGTGTAGCCATGCTTGTGCTGCTTGACTCTAACTTCCTGCTGCTCCCCTTCCAGTTTCGCATTGACATCTTCGCTGAGATAGAGGCGCTGCTGGCCACGAAGCCTAGGTATGCGGTGCCGGAGCAGGTGCTCCTCGAGCTGGAGCATTTGTCGAAGGGCAGAGGCAAACTTGCGAAGTTCGCTCGCTCTGCAATAACCTTGGCGAAGCAGCGCTGCGAGGTGCTGAACATCGAAGCAAGAGATGCGGACGAAGCTCTGGAGAAGCTCGCTGGCAGGGGTACAATAATCTGCACCAACGATAAAGTTTTAAAGGAGAAAGTCAGAAAGAGAGGCTCGGCAGTTATATTCTTGAGAGAGCGCCAGAAGTTAGCGGTTGAGGGTTACGTTTACTGAAGGAGGTAAGAAAATGGAGATAGTTATCGCTTCAATTGCGGTCAGCCTATTAGCTCTTGCTTTCGCAGGATACCTTGTTAAGGACGTGCTCCGCTACGACGCAGGTAGCGAGAGGATGCGAAAAATTGCGAGGGCGATTCAGGAGGGAGCGATGGCATACCTGAATCGCCAGTACCGCACCATAGCTATATTCGCGGTACTCCTGTTCATAATACTGAGTGCTGCCATAAACTGGCAGACGGGTGTGAGCTTCCTGGTGGGCGCAGCTTTCTCAGCCGCAGCCGGCTACATAGGCATGAACATCTCAGTTCGCGCCAACGTGCGCGTTGCTAATGCTGCCCGCCACGGGATTAGCGAAGCCCTGCCTCTCGCGTTTAGAGGCGGTGCCGTCACCGGCATGTGCGTCGTTGGCCTAGGGTTGCTTGGCGTGAGCATCTTCTACTACCTCTTCCGCGATCCCTTCCTCATCGTGGGCTTCGGCTTTGGCGGCTCGCTTATAAGCCTGTTTGCGCGTATTGGCGGTGGAATTTATACCAAAGCCGCGGACGTAGGCGCAGACCTGGTGGGTAAAGTAGAAGCTGGCATACCCGAAGATGATCCGCGCAACCCTGCGGTTATCGCAGACAACGTTGGCGACAACGTTGGCGACTGCGCGGGCATGGGTGCCGACCTATTTGAGACCTATGCGGTCACAGCGATAGGTGCGATGCTCCTGGGCTGGGTTCTTATTAAGGACCGCCTGGCGGTGGAGTACCCCCTTGCCCTTGGGGCGGCGGCGATTGTTGCTTCGATACTCGGCGTGTTCTTTGTGCGCTACAGCAATGGCAGCATAATGGGCACTCTCTATAAGGGTGCAATCGCAAGCGGCGTGATTTCGGCGGTGCTGTTCTATGTGATAACCGCAAAGCTGTTCCCCCAGGGGCTGAGCTACGTGGACCCCATAAAGGGGAGCATGAGTGTAAGCGCCGCTGACCTGTACTTCGCTGCTCTTGTGGGGCTTGGTATAACCATAGCCATGATCGTCATTACAGAGTACTTCACCTCCACTAAGTTTCACCCGGTGCAGAGCATCGCCAAGGCGAGCGTCACCGGGCCCGCGACGAATATAATCACAGGTCTGGCAGTCGGTTATAAGAGCACCACCTTGCCTGTGCTGGTGGTCGTCGCGGGAATACTTGCAAGCTATCACTTCGCTGGCTTATACGGCGTTGCCATAGCTGCGATGGCGATGCTCTCAGTTACAGGGATAATAGTCTCCTTAGACAGCTATGGTCCAATCACAGACAACGCGGGCGGTATTGCAGAGATGGCAGACCTGCCCGAGGAAACGCGAAAGGTCACCGATGCCCTTGACGCTGTTGGCAACACCACCAAGGCGGTGACCAAGGGTTATGCTATAGGCAGCGCTGGCTTGGCCGCTCTCGCGCTGTTTGCCGCTTACCTGCAGGAGATAAGCAGGGTTGCAGATGAGCTTGGCAAGCAGGTAAGCATCCTCGCCTTCAACATCGCAGACCCCAGCGTACTGGCGGGCTTGCTCATAGGTGGACTTATACCATTCCTCTTCGCTGCTTTGGCGATGGAGGCGGTTGGCGCAACAGCTTACCGCGTTGTGGAAGAGGTTCGCCGCCAGTTCCGCGAGATTCCAGGCATAATGGAGGGCAAGGCAGACCCCGACTATGCGCGCTGCGTTGACATAGTAACAAAGGGAGCACTGCAGAAGATGTCCTTACCCGCGCTGCTGGCGGTGCTTTCCCCGCTGGCGGTTGGTTTTATCCTTGGTCCGCTCGCCCTTGGTGGCCTGCTGATAGGCAGCATAATCTCAGGCTTGCTTCTCGCCCTGACCATGGCCAACGGCGGCGGCGCCTGGGACAATGCAAAGAAATTTATTGAAGACGGTAATTATGGAGGAAAGGGGAGCGATGCCCACAAAGCTGCGGTAGTTGGCGACACTGTGGGCGATCCATATAAGGATACCGCAGGTCCGGCGATCAACCCGCTGATTAAGGTGATGAACACCATAGCTGTGATCTTTGCGCCTCTGATTGCGAAGATATTCCTATAGCTTTGAAGGAGGAATTCCCATATTCAAGTTAGCGGTGATGAAGGAACTGGTGCGCGTGCCTCCTGAGCGCTTCGGCACAAAGCTTGAGGAGACAGTAATGGACATCCTCAAGCGGGGCTATGACTACCGTGGCAGGCAGGAGGGCGGCTATGAGGGCAGGCTCCATCCGGAGCTGGGAATGATACTCGCCGTAACAAAGATAGTGGACATAGAGGATGGGCGAGTGATCCCCGGCGACGGTGCAGCCTACCACCCCACAACCTTTGAGATGCTGGTGTTTAAGCCAGAGCTTCATGAGATCGTCGACGGTGAAGTGGTGGAAATTGTGGACTTCGGCGCCTTTGTGCGCTTTGCGAGCTTCGATGGTCTGGTGCACGTTTCCCAGCTTACCGACGACTTCATAGTGTACGACAAGAAGCGGGGAGCGCTGGTGGGCAAGGAAACACGCAGAGCGCTTGAGGTGGGCGACCGCGTGCGCGCGCGCGTTGTTGCGGTGAGCCTGAATCCTGAGAAGACCAAAGAGTCCAAGATTAATCTCACCATGCGTCAGCCCGCCCTGGGCAAGTTTGAGTGGATTATGGAGGAGAAGCAGAAGGCTAAGAAGAAGGAGAAGTAGGCATGGCTAAAAAGGAAAGAGCGTGCAAGGAGTGCGGAAGGATATACACCAGTCAGGAGGTGTGCGTGTACTGCAATGCACCTACTTCGCCCGACTGGCTGGGTTATGTGAGAATTATCTCGCCGGAGAAGTCGGAGATTGCCCAGAAGCTGGGTATCAATGCTAAGGGTAAGTTTGCTCTGAGGATTAAATGATGGAGGACTTAAAGCTACCCGACGAGCTCAGGAGCTACCTGCGCAAGCCCATGGGGAAACTCTTCAGCGGCGAGGGCATCGAGGCGATGAAGCTAGCCAAAGAAGAGCTGGGCGATGGCAACCTTATTGTAGTGGGCGATGAGAGCTACCGCAACGCTTTGAAGCTTGGGCTGAAGCCAAAGCTGGCTGTAATTGACTACAAGGTCAAACGGGAGGAGATAGATGAGTACGAGCTATCTGGAGAAGTGAGAAGGGTGAAGAACCCCGCTGGCTGGATAACAAAGCAACTGTGGGATGCGATACATGAGGCGCTTCACAGTGAGGGCGAACAGGTTGTGCTCGTCGAGGGTGAGGAAGACCTTGCGGTGCTCCCGTGCATAATCGAAGCGGAGTGGGGCGACGATATTATATATGGGCAGCCGAACGAAGGTGTGGTGCTTGTTCATGTGGATGACGACGCCAAGTTCAACGCTGGCTCAATCTTCAAGGTCATATTCAGCAAGGACGAGTGGTTGAAAAAGTGAGAGGTGGTAGCGTGGAGATAGAGATACTCGAGGAGAAGGAGAATCCGCTTCTTAAAAGGGTTGAGCTCAAGGTTAAGGTGAGTCATAACGGAGCTACTCCGCGCAGGGCTGAGGTGAGAGAGAAGATTATAGCCCTTAAGGATGCGAGCAGGGACAGGGTAATCCTCCACAGCCTGCGCTCCCGCTTTGGCGCCCGGGAGAGCATAGCCTATGTTAAGATATACGAGAGCCGCGATGCTATGCTGAGCGTTGAGGAGGAGCATGTCCTGCGAAAGAACTTCTCTGAGGAGGAGATCGCAGCGTTGAAGGCTGGCAAGGAGATTCCAATAAAAGAGGAAGCCAAGGAAAAGGAAGAGAAGAGCGAAAGTGAGTGAGGCGATGATTATGACGCAGAAGTGGAAATACTATGAGGTTAAAGGTGATAAGCTGGAGAGGAAGCGCCAGTCCTGCCCCAGGTGCGGCGAAGGTGTGTTCATGGCTGAGCACAGCAACCGCCTCTCCTGCGGGAAGTGCGGCTACACTGTGTGGAAGGAGAAGAAGTAGGGCTTTTTCTACCTAGGGAGGGGTTAATAAAAATTATTATTCTGATTAATCTTGCCCCACGTCATGGAGGCACACCATGGGCGCAACCATATCTGAGAAAATCTTGGCAAAGAAGGCTGGAAAGCGCGAAGTTTCGCCGGGGGAGATTGTAGAAGCTGAAGTGGATTATGTTATGGTGAATGACATCACGGGTTTGCCCGCTTTTGAAGTTTTTAAGCGCTTTGGGGAGCGTGCTAAGCCCATTAAAGAAAAAACGGTGCTTATCCCTGACCACTACGTACCGAATAAGGACATCCCCAGTGCAGAACAAGCCAAGGCGATGCGGGAGTTTGCCCGGAAGTATAACCTTCCCCACTACTTCGAAGTAGGTCGAGGCGGGGTATGCCACCAGGTGATGATAGAGCAGGGCTTCGTCGCCCCTGGAAGGCTTATTGTAGGGGCAGACTCCCATACCTGCAGCTACGGCGCCCTTGGCGCTTTTGCTACTGGCGTTGGTTCCACAGAAGCTGCGAGTGTAATGGCACTGGGTAAGCTGTGGTTCCGCGTGCCTGAGAGCCTGCGCTTTGTTGTAGAGGGCAAGCTTGGCAAGTATGTGATGGGAAAGGATATCATCCTCCACATCATCGGCGATATAGGCGTGGATGGCGCGCTGTACAAGGCGATGGAGTTCTACGGCTCAGCGATTACAAGCCTGAGCTTGGCCGACAGGATAAGCATAGCCAACATGGCAATTGAGGCAGGAGGCAAGGCGGGGATTATACCCCCTGACGAGAAGGTCTTCGAATACCTCAAGGGCAGGGTTCGCGGCGCCTATGAGCCTGTTTACGCCGACGACGACGCAAGCTATGAGGAGACCTTCACCTACGATGCGAAAGAGATCCCCCCCACTGTGGCTAAGCCCTTTTTGCCGAGCAACACCTCGCCGGCGAGTGAGCTTGGCGACATAACTATAGATCAGGCATACCTAGGCTCCTGCACCAATGGCAGAATAGAGGACCTGCGTGTTGCTGCGAAGATACTGCGCGGGCGGAAGGTTCATCCCAATGTGCGCATGATCGTCGTACCCGCGACGCAGGAGGTTTACCAGCAGGCGATTCGTGAGGGTCTTGTTGAGACATTTGTCGAGGCTGGAGCCTTTGTCTCAGGCCCAACCTGCGGTGCCTGCTTAGGTGGCTATATGGGCGTCCTGGGCAAGGGCGAGCGGGCGATCTCCTCGACGAATCGCAACTTCATAGGCAGGATGGGCCACAAGGAAAGCGAGGTATACCTCGCCAACCCTGCTGTGGTCGCTGCGAGCGCTGTTACTGGGCGAATCACTGACCCTAGGGAGCTGGAGTAACTTAAATGTATAGCAGCATGGCTGCAGATTCTGACATTTCTCCATTTTGTTGTGGGCAGTTCAGGAATAATTAAATCTTATTTTAAGAAATATTAATAAAACTTAAACGCATCGTGCTGCAACGGTGCCTGCACAAACTAATGGCACATATGGCACAGTAAACCGCGTGTTTCAGAATTCGAAAGATAATCTACTTATATTACTATTACAGATAACTCAATACCTCCGGGGAAAGGTGTGGGGGAGGGGGGCCCTTTTAGGGTTCCCCTACATCTTTCTATAAATTCTTTCAACATTGTTGTACACCACAAATTTTTTCCTTGCAGGGCCGGTCAAGTTCTCAGTCTTACCCAGAATCAGAAAACCGCCTGTGTTTAGCGAGTCATAGAAGTCCATAAACAGCTTTTCTTTTAACTCCTTCGAGAAGTATATAATCACATTCCTGCACAGTATTACGTCCATAACCTTGTACTTTCTATCTGAGATTAGATCCCTGCGCTCAAATGTCACCATCTTCCTTATTTCCTCCTTTACCCTGTAGCCCCTTGCGGTCTTTTCAAAGTACTTCTTAAGGTAGTCCTTTCTTATCCCCCTCAACTCGTCCTTGTGATATATGCCGAGTCTTGCCTTTTCAAGACTGTCTATATCTATATCAGTTGCCATTATCTTTACCATGAAGTCATCTCTTCCGTTGAGCACATCTTTTATGAGCATCGCAAGAGAATAGGGCTCTTTGCCGTCAGCACATCCGGCGCTCCACAGGCGGAGCACCCTACTGCTGTTGTTCAGCTTGAGCTTAATCAGTTCAGGTAATACGTCGCGCCTGATAACCTCAAAGGTCTCTGGATTGCGGAAGAATTCTGTGACATTGACCGTGAGAACCTTTGAAAGTTTTATGCGCTCATCTCTGTCCCTTTCTAGTATCCTCAGGTATTCTCTGTAGGAGGCGATGTCGAGGGCACGCATTCTGATGGCAACCCTTCTCCTCAGATGTTTGTCTTCGTAGAATTCGCTATTGAAGTCCATAATGTCCTTAATCTTCCTTTTCAGCAGCGGGAAATAGTCCTGGCTTGAGGTGATCATTCTCCCAGCATCCTTATAATCTCGTCAGCGATTCTATAGTTGGGGGCGATAACTTCAGCTGCCCCAGCTTCGATCGCAGCCTTGGGCATGCCGAAGACCACGCAGGTGGAGCTGTCTTCAACGATTGTCCTACCCCCTAAGGCCCTGATTTTTTTGAGCCCCTCCGCTCCGTCGTTACCCATTCCAGTGAGAAGAACACCGATGGTGTTTTTCCCGTAGACCTCTGCTGCACTTTCCATGGTCTTGTCCACCGCAGGTCTTACGCCATGCAGCTTTGGTTCCTTAGTGAGCCTTATGCGACCTCTCCGGATGACCATGTGGTAATCTCCTGGTGCTACATACCCCACCCCAGACTCTATGACGTCCCCATCCTCCGCTTCTTTAACCTCAAAGCGAGAAAGGGCATTAAGTCTCTTCGCGAAGGAGGAGGTGAAGCCAGGGGGCATGTGCTGGACTATAAAAACAGGGGGCATGTCGGCGGGTAAAGCTTGAAGTATATCCATCAAAGTTCCCGGTCCACCTGTGGAAGCGCCGAAGACGATAGCAATGTTTTCACGCAGTTTTTTCGGCAGTAAATGCTTCTTTTTCCTACGAATATAAAGCCTCTTAGGCTTCGCACGCGCAGCCACGCGTATCTTTTTCAAAAGCTCTTCCTTTATTTCCTCTATGCCCACGGATATACTCTTTCCTCCAGGTTTGGCGATAAAATCGACGGCACCCAGCTCAAGCGCTCTCATTGTTGTTTCCGCGCCTTCGTTTGTGAGTGCCGAGAGCATTATCACAGGCGTGGGCATGTGCATCATGATGTGCGCCAGCGCCTCTAAGCCATTAATACGGGGCATCTCCACGTCGAGGGTAACAACGTCCGGACGAAGCTGGTTTACCTTTTCAATAGCTTCTTCTCCGTCTCTTGCTATGCCTATAACCTCGCAGTCTGGTGAGGAATTAATCATGTCTGAAATCAGCTTGCGCATTAATGCCGAGTCGTCTACTACGAGTACTTTTATGCGCTCCCCCATCCATTCCCTCCGAAATTTGTGCTAAACTTTAGCTTAAATAAGATTCTTTTAAGGTTAATCCTTCTGGATATGTTTCGAGAAATGAAAAAAAATCTTTAATTAGTTCTTTAAGAACTCATCATACGGGGAATGAAATTGATGGCAGCTCTTAGAACACCTAGGCCTAAAACTCGAGTAAATACAGGCATCACCGGGCTGGACTCCCTGATTGAGGGCGGTCTTTTGCCCAACAGAATTTATGTGGTTAGTGGCCCTCCGGGCAGTGGAAAGACCACCTTTGGAGTGCAGTTCCTTGCCTGCGGTGCTTGGCAGGGGGAGCGTGGCCTTTTTGTCTCTCTTGTGGAGGATGTAGAGAACATAATATCTGATATGACTTCCTTTTCCTTCAAAATAGAAGAACTTGTTACATCTGGAAAGCTCCTGTTCATGGACATTGGGGAAATGCTGGAGACCTCTGTGGAGTTTCCAACCTACAAGCAGCTTCTTTCGAGAATCTCCGAGCACGTGAAGTTCAGAGGGATTAAAAGGCTCGTGATAGACTCCCTCTCCGCCATCAAATTTATAGGCGCCGATCCGAGGTTTGAGAAGAAACAGATGGGGGAGTTTATGCGGGGGCTTCAGAAAATCGGGTGCACCACCCTGCTGCTCTCCGAAATGACTGACCCGGAGAGGTATCTTCCGGAGCACTTCCTTGCCCATGGGGTAATCTTCCTCCACAACTTTCTTTCAAATTCCCAGATGACACGGGCGATTCAGATAATAAAAATGCGGGGCACAAAGCATGATTGTAACCTCCGCAGATTCGAAATAACTAAAAATGGTATAAGAATCACCAGTCTTCTTAAAACTATTTAAAAAATTTGAGAAATTTTGGTAGAAGAACTGCTTTCATAACATCCGTCATTGCAGGTTTTGAGATAAATGATGGCTTTTCTATAACTTTTATTCCTGACTTATTCTTAATTATACTCTCCTTTCCCTTCATTCTCTTTTTTCTCAAAAAACCCTCAAATTTGCCCCTTTCATATGCAACTTCTATTCTATCCAGAAGTTTGCTTTTCCTTGCCTCATCAAAAATCTTCTTTTTCTCCTTCCAGACCCAGCTTGTCCATTCGTCGTGTGTGTGGAAGCCGACCTCAAAACCAAGTTTGTAGGCTCGTAGTTCAAGATTTTCCTTTTTATTACCCCCCATGGAAGCACCTTCTCGAGAGGTTATAAATCTTTATTGTTTCGGAGTTCGAAAAATAAATTATATCTTTTTTAAGGAGCTTCAAACTACTTGGTGCGAAGCCTTGGATACCGGCAGCTTAGGCGTTTTGGAGGTCTTCCATCGCCTCACACACATGGAATTTGGCAGCTTTGCTCCGGTGAAAGATAAAGGAATAGATGTTGTCGGGTATAACAGGAATAAGTTTATAGCTCTTCAGATAAAAACAAGCAAAAAGTACTTCGACAGATATCTACCCAGAGGAGCGCAGTACAGCTACTGGTGGGAAATATCAAGGATGCTTCACAGGGAGATACTTAGCGAGAATGTCTTCTATGTATTAGTGGGGGTTCATTTTGACCAAAGCGAGAGGAATGCGATAGACTATGATTTCTTTATAATAAATACTCTGGAGCTTGAAAAATTGTTTGCGGACAGAAAATTTAAATATGACCCAAAAAATCAAAAATGGCGCGTGGAAGTTTATTTGGATAGGTATTCCAATAGATTCTTATCTGCTTATGATAATTCATGCGATTTTTCATATTTTCACAATGCATGGTGGCAGTTAATCAAATGAAATATAAATATATAGGATTGAAAATTTTATTTTTACAATACGTATATATTTGTGTAATAAAATATCCACACAATCTGAACCGTGGTTTCGAAGCTCGAAAAAAAAATTATATATACAATTCTCAGGGTGTTAGTTCTTAAAACCTAATAGGAGGGGTCGTATGAAGGTTGGGGAGTTTCTGAGAAACAGGAAAGCACAGGTAGGAATTGGCACTCTGATAATCTTCATAGCGATGATCCTGGTTGCAGCGGTGGCAGCGGGCGTTCTTCTCAAGACGTCGGGTGGACTTCAGCAGAAGGCCACGGTGACAGGTGAGCAGGCCACCAAGGAGGTCTCTACTAACATTAAGGTTACGAACGTCGTGGGCTACACCAACAATACCAACAACAACCGCGTTGATGCCATCATTCTCACCGCTCAGCTTGCCTCTGGTAGCGGGGATGTGAAGTACGACGACATAGTGCTCACCTACCAGGAAGGCGACACCTACGTGAGCGGCATCGCCTATGGTGGCGTACTGAGTCTCACTGACGCGCTGGAAAATGTTAACACTACAGCAGACTCACAGAACAAAGCGGTCTTCGAAATCCGCAGACTCAAGGACAAGGATTCCACTCCCAATACCGTGCTCGAGCCTGGGGAGATAATAGAGATCGTCTACTGGCTGGTGGACAACAGCGGCAACGAGCTGGCGCTGACCAATCCATTGGCACCAGACGACCAGTTTGTGCTCACAGTGCAGCCCAAGGCAGGACAGACTACCACGGTCAAGAAGACAGTGCCCAGCGTGATTTCCCAGCAGTTCATAACTGAGTGGGGATAGGGAGAAAATGCCCTCCCCTGCCTTCTCTTCCGTTTTATGGAGGTGATTGGAATATGAGGGGTGAGAAATTTTTCAGGGACAAGCGAGCGCAGGTAGGAATTGGCACTCTGATAATCTTCATAGCGATGATCCTGGTTGCAGCGGTGGCAGCGGGCGTTCTTCTCAAGACGTCGGGTGGACTTCAGCAGAAGGCCACGGTGACAGGTGAGCAGGCCACCAAGGAGGTCTCAACGAACATCAAGGTTACGAACGTCGTGGGCTACAGTAACGACACCACGAGCAACAAGAAGATAAGGGCACTCATCCTCACGGCGCAGCTCGCCTCTGGCAGCGGCGACGTCAAGTATGAGGACATAGTGCTCACCTACCAGGAGGGCGACACCTACGTGAGTGGCATCAAGTACAACAGTACAAAAGCATTGAGCGACAGTCTGTACTCCCTCAGTGGGGGCATCGCTTCTGGCATAGAGAATGCCAATCTCAGTTCGGGTACAGACTACGACAAGGCTCAGTTCTACATCCGCAGGCTGAAGGACAGAGATTCAACGCCCAACGAAGTGCTTGAGCCGGGGGAGATAATAGAGATACTCTTCTGGCTTGAGAAGAACGACGGCACCGACGTGCCTCTTGACCCGGACGACCAGTTTGTGCTCACAGTGCAGCCCAAGGCAGGACAGACAACAACGGTCAAGAAGACTGCACCCAGCGTGATTAACCAGAAGTACACCACAGAGTGGGGATAAACAAGAAAAATCTCTCTTTTTCTTTTTTATTTAATTTTCGAAATCCAAAAAATAACCTTTATAATTCTCATTTATTCACACTATACACGGGGAGATAAAATGGGGAGGAATTTGCTATCCTGTCGCAGGGCGCAGGTGGGTATTGGCACGCTGATAATCTTCATAGCCATGGTTCTCGTGGCTGCGGTCGCAGCAGGTGTGCTGCTTCGCACTTCTGGTGGACTTCAACAGAAGGCCACTGTAACGGGTGAGCAAGCAACCAAAGAAGTCTCGACGAATGTAAAGGTTGTGGATGTAATAGGTTATGTGAACGATACATCTCAGGAGAGAATAAATGCGGTAATACTACGCGTGCAGCTTGCCGCAGGAAGTGGGGATGTGAAGTACGAGGATATGGTGCTTGCCTACCATTCCGGCGATAACTACATTGTGGGCATAAAGTTCAATGGCACCGGAAGCAACAACGCCTCGCAGGGGATTCTTAGTCTTACTGACGAAATTTCAAAAGCCGAGAATGTTATAAATGGTACAGACACCGACGTGGCTCAGTTCTACATAAGAAGGATAAAGGACAAGAACCCCCAGAATCCCAACTCTGTACTGGAGCAGAGCGAGATAGTAGAGATAATCTACTGGATTGAGGACAACTTGGGCAACGATCTGCCCATTCAGCCCGACCAGGAGTTCACCCTGATTCTTCAGCCAAAAGCAGGGCAGACCACCACGGTAAAGAAAACGGCGCCCAGTTCCTTCGGCAAGAAGTACATCTCTGAGTGGGGCTAATCATGGCGGAGCAGGAGAAGCTTCTCTTTAAAGTGGAGAATGTGTACTTCTCAACGAATTTTAAGGACTGGAAGAAGATAGTTCTTGCTTCAACGGATTTGAACGTTTGGATAAAGACAGATAAGGGCTGGAAAAAGATACCCAATGAGCATGTCAGCATCTCTGAGATAAAGGACGCCGCCGGCGGAAACTCTATCTTGGTGATGGTTATCGACAACACCAAGACCTTTATAGGGGGAAAGAAGCCAAAGGTCTATTCCCTCTACAACGCCCTAATGAGCGTGCTCCCCACGGCCTCTGATACCGTGGGCGCCATTAAATTTACCGACGCCAAGAGGCTGGTGCTTAAGGCGCTTTATCACGGTGTGAGGAGGCCTGAGAACATAATGCCCCTTGTCAAGCGTGATTACGATGAGATAGTGAGCATTCTGGAGGAGTTTAAGCGAGAGGGGATATGCACAGAGGCAGGGATACTCACAGAGAAGGGGAAGCTCATAATGATGGAGGAGGGGTATAAGTGAACCTCAGCAGTTTTGCTAAGGATGCGCTGCGTGAGGTTGGAAACATTGGCTCTAGCCACTCTGCAAGCTCCCTCTCGGATATGCTGAGCGCAAAGGTGTCAATAACGCCGCCGGTGATAGACGTAATAGCGGGGAAGGATATGGCGGAGAAGGTGGGAGAGGAGGGGGTGATTGTCAGCGTCTATACCTTTGGAGATGCAATAACAGGTACCCTTCTCTTCTTTTTTCCTATTAAGGGTGCGCTGAAAGTAGGTCAGCGTATTGGTAATCCCGGTTCCGTTTCGGAGCTTGATGGTATGCTCCAGGAAGTAGGCAGAAAGATGGCAGGTTCCTTCGTAAAGGCGATTTCTGATTTTTTTGGGGTGAAGGTGAAAATCTCCTCTCCAGATTTGAGCGCAGGCAGAATTCGCTCAATTCCGGACCTTCTTGCAGCTCTCGGCGTAAATAAGGAGGGTGTGCTCTTTTTCAGTACTTCCCTGCAGGATTCTGATTTCACCTACTGCCACCTGTATTTCTATCTGAATGAGGAGGACATCCGGAGGATAATGAATGTTGAGCTTCAGGGGTTTGAGGAGGAACCTCTGAACTTCTCAGAGCTGCTGGGAAGCTTTGAGAAATTATTTGAGGTTGAAGAGAGGGTTAATGATTTCCTTGAAAGTATCACAGTGCCAGTGGCTGCGAGGCGAGCATTTCTGCGCTCTTCCGCGACAGGTGTTTTCGAGGATGACAGGCTTCGGCTCCTGATTGAGAACATGCTCATGCGCGCGGGAATTGGCGAAAAGGTCTCGCTCCAAAGCAAGGCACCGCTAACCTACCGCCTCCGTGTGGAGGGCTGCCACGTTTGTGCAATGGTGCCGGGTGGGGCATGTCACACAACTTCGACGGCAGTGGGAAGGTTCTTCATGGAGAACCTGAAGATTGGCGTCACAATAAGGGAGGTAGAGTGCAGAAACGCAGGTGGCGCTGCGTGTGTGTATGAAATTACCCTTGAGCAGATAGATGCCTTCTCGGTGCTACCAACGGCGAGCGATATTGTGCTTCTGAATCTTCTGGAGAAGGGCACCATGCAGCTTCAGGAGATTGTGCAGAAAAGCGACCTGCCAAAAGAGGAGGTGAACGAAGCGCTGAAGGTGCTGGAATACTACGGGATTGTGCAGCGGGCAGCTACCGAGGTTAAGATGACTCCTCTAGGCGAGGTGTTCCTCACCTTTGCGAGGAACGCATATCCAGCGAAGGAGGAGGTTCAGGAAGACTGGGATGACATGGCTAAGATAGAGGAGCGGATCAAAAGCAGAAAGGAGAGCATGCAGGAATCAGAGGAGAAGCCACCTTGGGAAATATAAAATAAAAATGGGATGTAGGGGGATGAGGAGGCATAGACCGTGGGAAAAAGACTGTACAAGTGCTTAAGTTGTAAAAGACCATTTAACCAGGATAAGAGTCGCTTCTGTCCAAGTTGTGGATGGGATTCTAGGCTGTGGAAGGGGAGATATATAAAAGTTATGGGAGCTTAGGCTGATCGAGATCGTGAACATTCACCATTGAAAAGGGTATCGAAGTTATGTCAAGTTTAGTATCCCTAATTAATTTTACACCTCATTCCACCACACCAGTCCTGCTTACTGGAGAATTTTATAAATGGTGATGTGGGGTATATGCAGCCATATTTCCCTCCTATTGAACTAGTTGAACTCCGGGATAGCGCTCTATTTTAGGTTGTAAAGGTCGGTTCTGTTGCCAAAACCACACAACTGAGGCTCAGCCGATGAAGTAATCTACTGTGCCTTGCGGAGGAGCGACACCTTTATAATCGTCGAGTCAAAGTTCACCAGCACGGTAAGACTGTGGTCGAAGGCATTAAAGAAGTTGGGAAGCGTACCTTATTTTTTTCTATCCCACACCTCGAGGTATCCTGAGCACAAAAACACTTCCCCGCTTCTTCTGATGCACCCTGCCCGAGTTATCCTGGTACTCCACCACGTTATCTTCCACCCACACCTCGCCGGAGTGGAGTTCTGCTATGCGCTTCACAATCGCCAAACCAAGTCCTGAGCCCTGAATGCCTTCCTTTTTACCCCTCACGAAGCGCTCAAATATACTTTTCTTGTACCTGTCAGGCACGCCGATGCCCTGATCTTTTACCCTTATTGTTAAGTAAAACTTGTCCACGAGAACCTCAAGGGTTACCTCTCCGCGAGGGGGGCTGAACTTTATCGCATTTGAAAGCAGGTTGGCGACTGCCTCTTCAAGAAAAGGGCTGAAACGTGCCCTGATTTCAGCAGGGTAGTTTCTCACAATGCTTATCCCCTTCTCCTCTGCCACAGGTGCCAGCATATCCACAACCTCGTCCAGCATCTTTGCGAGGTTGTCTTCCTGGAAGTCAAGGTCCTCAAGGCTATGCAGGAGGGCATACTTGGAGAAGGTGGAAACTATTTTTTCTATCCTCTCCACACTCTTTTTTATAAGCTCTATGCCTTCCTTTCCAATATTGCCTGTGGAAGCCACACTTTTAATTGCAGAGAGGGGATTAAGCAGGTCATGCCGCATTATATCTGCGAAGGTATCTTTAAGCTGGTTCGAGTTCTCCACGTGCTTAACGTACTCCATCAATTCGTGAATGTATCTGCTAACCCTCTTCTCTGCCTCCACTTCTCTGGTTATGTCCCTTACAATTACAATCACACCACTCTCAGGGTTTTCCTCATCCAGTGGTGCGAGGGAGAGGCTAACCACTACTGGCTCATGGCCGTTTGATTTCCACCCTGAGATTATGCCCCTGAGCATCCTTCCATGCATAGCCGCGTGGATAATTCTCTCTCCCTCACGCCTGAGTTCAGGCAACCAGAGCTCAAGCAGAGGCTTTCCCTTAAGCTCGCTACAGAGATTGAAAGAAGGGTTGCATATGCTATACGTCACTTTACCTCTGGAATCCAGGAGCAACATCGCATCTGCTGACAGCTCAACTATCCTCTCCACCAGTTTCCTGTTTGGAATCTCCCCCTCCAGCATTATCTCCCTCCGCAAAAAAGTCGGGAATTTGCTTTAGAGTTTCTATCAAATCCACCTTGTCAAAGGGCTTTGTTATGTAGTCAACTATCTCCTCAACTTCCTCCCTCTCAATCGATTCGTAAAGGGGCTGAACAGTGAGCATTGCCACGGGCACATCCTTCAGCTTCTTCCTTATCTCTTTCAGCAAATCCCAGCCCGACATCTCGGGCATGAAAAGGTCGAGAAATATAAAGTCTGGAGTAAAGGATTTGAGAAGTGACAGAGCTTCCTTTCCAGAGTTTGCGGTAATTACTTCGAGACCCTCAGGCTCCAGAAGCTTTTTCACAAGATGGGTTATCTCCTTTTCGTCGTCAACAATTAAAATTTTTTTCAAATTTTAATCCTCCGAACTATGGATTTTTCAACAGTATATATCACTAAGGAATATTTAAACTATATATATTAACTTAACTTTTCGGTAGCCGAAACTGTGATAATACCCGTTGTTCAAGATCCGAAAAATAAACTTTATTTAAAGACCTGAAAAACAAGTGTTGGGGGGTAAGAGGATGCGATACGATGCCTTTGAGATAGTGGGGGATAAGATCGTCTATTATAGCACAAGAGGCCAGAGCATCACCTATGAGTTGGAAGAGCAGACTCATGGGCCACAGTGAGCAGAGGGGTATCTCCATTCTCTTCTTTTTTCTGTTTTGAGTCCTGAAAAATAACCTTTATTAACCTTCACCTCTCTTTAAATTTGGAGAGAATGATAGACATGGGAAGGGGGGATTACACCTCAGTTGCCAAGTATTTTGGGGTATCTGCACACGCAGCCTTAGATAGCCGCAAGAACGCCAAACTCAGGACTGCCCTTGTGGATAGGGGAGGGGTAGTAGGAATCGCTATAGTTGAGATAGACAGCAGGCTGAGGGTATGCTCATGCAACGATGAGTTCGCAAAGCTTGTGCACATGCCCATGGACAAACTGGTTTGCTCCTCTTGCAGGGTGATATTCAACTGCGTATTCTCTGCGCATTCCTGTCCGGTTCTCCAGACCTTTGCCTCAGGTGAGCCTCTCAACATAATTGATAAGCAACCATGCACTGGCATTCCGGGGCCGTATCAGTTTACTTTTTATCCGATCAGAGATTCAGGAGGAAATGTCAGAAGGGTTCTAGTGGCGATAGCCGACTTTTCAGGGGTAATACGGAGGCTTAAGTCGGAACTTGAAAGATCGTATTCTAGGCTTTTGAGTGTCAACAGGAGGCTGAGAGACCTTGAAGGTGTAACCAGTGACATCCTCGCCATTGTTTCCCATGAGCTGAAAACTCCCCTTACCATCTCCCTTGGGTGCATCGACCTGGCATTAGAAGAGGAGGATACGGAGAAGAGGAAGAGAATCCTGCTAATGGCAAGGAGAAACCTCATGCGTGAGAACCGGATAATAGACGGGATGCTTGAGCTATCCAAGATCCGGCGCGGCGTCATGACACTTATGTTCAGGAGAGAGAACATCTCCACTCTGGTCCAGAAAGCTGTAAAAGAAAAGCTTCCCTTTGCCATGCAGAGGGGTGTGAGAGTTGAGATGGAGCTTCGAGACCTGCCAAAGGTGGAGGTAGACCCCGCCTATTTAATCTATGCGGTTGAGCAAATAATTGACAACTCCATAAAGTTTAACAAGCGAGGGGGCTTGGTCAGAGTGAGCACACATGTAAGGAATGGGATGGTGGAGATAGCGGTGGAGGACACGGGCGTAGGTATAGCAGAGGAGAACCTAGAGAGGATTTTTGAACCCTTTTACCAGGAGGACTCCTCTACATCACGGAAGTATCCCGGAATAGGTCTTGGATTAACGCTTGCTAGGAAGATAATAGAGTTTCATGGGGGGAGTATTAAGATTGAGAGCATGGGGCGCAACAGAGGGTGCACGTGCAAGGTCATACTTCCAGTAAACAGGAGGAGGTGAGGACATGGCAAAGGTGTTGATTGTGGACGATGCTGCCTTTATGAGAATGATGCTGAAGAACATTCTGGGTAAAAACGGGCATCAAATAGTTGGGGAGGCCCAGAACGGCGCAGAAGGCGTGAAGAAATATACGGAGCTCAAGCCAGACGTTGTAACAATGGACATAATAATGCCGGAAGTGAATGGAATAGAGGCGGTGCGGCAGATTATGGCAATTGACCCGGAGGCGAAGATAGTAATGGTAAGTGCCCTAGGACAGGAGGCTATGGTCAAGGAAGCGCTTGAGGCTGGAGCAAGGGATTTCATTGTGAAGCCCTTCAAGGAGAATAAGGTGCTCGAGGTAATTGAGAAGCTCTGCTAGCTTCGAGGCAAAGGGGAGGGGTTCATGGAGAACTATAAGGACGTCTTTATAAGTGAGTCGATGGAACACATCAACTCTCTGACTCAGGGGCTTCTGGAGCTGGAGAAGAATCCCGGCAATAAGGAGGTTATCACAGAGATATTCAGGGCAGCCCATACCCTTAAGGGTATGTCCGCTACGATGGGTTACGAAGGCATGGCACAGATAACCCATGATATGGAAAACCTTCTCGATGCAGTTAGGAATGGAGAACTGGAGATAAGCTCTGAGGTTATAGACGTCCTGTTCGAGGCTGTGGATATTCTTGAGTCGGCGCTGGATTCCCTCTCAGAGAGCGATGAGGAGAACATCGACGCCCAGGAGGTTAGCCAGAAGCTGAGCAAATTCACTCAAATAAAAAGGAAAGGTGATAAAGATGCAGCGGGGAGGAAAGTAGAGGTCTCCTTGCCGGAGGAGGGGATTAAAAGGATTGATATACAGCTTGACGAGGACTGCACCCTTAAGTCGGTAAGGGTTTACATGGCTTTCAGGGAACTCAGGGAGCTGGGAGAGATTGTAAAATGCATCCCCGACGAGGAGAAGCTGGAGGACGGCAACTTCGACCGCAGCTTCTCAATATTTCTGAAAACCAACGCAAGCGAGGAGGAAATAAGGGCAAGGCTTAAAAAAGTGAGCGAGGTGAGCAGGGTAGAGATTTACTCAGGTGAAGCGTCACCTGCAAAAGAGGGCAAGGCTAAAAAAGTGGGAGATATAAAGAGCGTGCAAACGGTGCGCGTGTCAATAGAGCGCCTAGATTCTCTGATGAACCTCGTTGGGGAGCTTGTGATAAGCAAGAGCCGGCTCTTCCAAATTAAAAACAAGTATGCGATTGACGAACTCAACGAAACTCTTGCCTACATTGACAAACTCACCACAAGCCTACAGGAAGAGGTACAGGAGATGCGAATGGTGGAGGTGAGGTATGTCTTTGACAGGTTCCCGAGGATGGTCAGAGATCTCGCCAAGAAGGAGGGAAAGCTTGTTGAGTTTGTGATTGAGGGTAAGGACATAGAGCTTGACAGGACGGTGCTAGATGAGATAGGTGACCCTCTGGTACACCTCCTCAGGAACTGCATAGACCATGGCATAGAGGCACCGGAGGAGAGGGTTAGAAAGGGAAAGGATGAGAAGGGAAGGATACTACTTAAGGCAAGGAGGGTTAAGGACCACGTTGAGATAATCGTCGAGGACGACGGCAGAGGAATCGACCCAGAGAAAATAAAGAGAATCGCCGTCGAGAAGGGGTTAATAAGCGAAAGTGAAGCAGCAAAGATGTCCGACGACGAAGCAAAGATGCTTATATTTACCCCTGGCTTCAGCTCTGCGGATAAGGTAACCGACATCTCAGGTAGAGGCGTTGGGCTTGACGTGGTGAGAAACAAGATACTCTCCCTCGGTGGGACCGTTGAGCTTGAATCTGAGGTGGATAAGGGCACACGGTTTGTGCTCAAGCTGCCTCTAACGCTTGCGATAACAAAGGCGTTGCTCATCTCCGCTGGCGGGAAGATATACGCCATTCCATTGAACAACGTGAATGAGATTCTGAATGTGAAGGCGGAGGATATAAGTACTGTAATGGGACAGGAGGTTATTCAGCTTAGGGGCAGGATTCTGCCGGTGTATGACCTTCTCTCCCTTCTAGGAAAATCTTCGGGAACCAACAGCAAGCATAATCGTCCCGTTGTGATAGTGGAGAAGGGAGGCAACCTCATAGGCCTTGCGGTTGACGGGCTTATAGGACAGCAGGAGATAGTGATAAAGAGCCTGGATGGAAAGCTGAGGGACGTACGTGGGTTTGCAGGCTCAACCATATTGGGCGATGGCAGAGTGTCTCTAATTCTTGACATAGCTTCTCTGGGGGTTGGAGAATGGTAGGGCAAGTGATGTTGAACGAGCTTGAGAAGGATATGTTGCGCGAGGTGGGGAGCATTGGCGCTAGCCACGCCACAAACTCCCTCGCTGAGCTGACGAATACTAAGGTGGACATAGAGGTGCCGGCGCTTGAGATAAAGCCTGTGGAAGAACTGCTCGCCAGCGAGGGAGGAGAAGACCTCGTGGCTGGGGTGTATGTGGAGCTTCAGGGTGATATATGCGGTGTCATAATGCTTCTCCTTGATATAGCCTCGGTGGTGGAACTCGTGACCCAGATCACAGGTATGCCATCTGCATCGGAGGAGCTTTCCGATATGGAGGTGTCTGTTTTACAGGAGGTGGGCAACATAATGGCCTCTCACTTCTCAAATGCACTTGCAGACTTTCTGGGATTGAAGATAATGCCCGCGCCTCCTGCTTTAGCAGTTGATATGGGCGTCGCCATTCTGGACTTTATCATGCTCGAGCAGGCGCAAAAAGCGAATGAGGTTATACTTTTCAAAACCAAGTTCATGTTCCAGCAGAAGCAGATAACAGGGAAAATCTTTCTCATGCCTGATCCGGAGTCTCTTGACAGGATAATCGCCCTTCTCAGGGAGAAGGTGGGGATGGGTGCCTGAGCATGTCTCCGCCGGTGATTGTTGTAGACATCGCCGACGTTAAAGCCGCGACCAAACCAGCGAAGCTGGTGAGTATTGGGTTGGGTTCCTGTGTTGGCGTCGCCCTTTTCGATTCCACGTCCAAGGTTGGGTCTTTAGCTCATATAATGCTGCCCAGCAGCAGGAATTTCCAACCAGTGGAGAACAGAGCAAAGTATGTGGACACCGCTATTCCTCTGGCAATTGAGAAGATGCTGAAACTCGGAGCATCAAAATCCAGAATTGTTGCAAAGATAGCAGGTGGGGCGAAGATGTTCTATTTTACACCAAAAAATGACTATATAGGAAGAAAAAATGTCATCGCTGTAAAAAATATCCTTGAAAAAGAAGATATAAGGATAGTTGCTGAAGATACCGGTGGAAATGTTGGGAGAACCCTGGAATTTGACACCTCTTCCGGGAAGCTCTTGGTAAGAACCGTGAGGGAAGGCGTGAGAGAACTGTGAGCTACCAGTTTCTGCTGTATCCGTCAAGGAGGCGGAGCTCCTCAAGTATAAAGGTACGTTCGCATGTAGCGCAGCGTACCTTCTGCACTTTACCCCCATTTGGCGTTAGAACAAACTCCGTTGATCCGCAAACAGGACAGCTCCACATTTTTAACACCTTCTTCAAAATTATCAATTAAGGTAGATATAGGTTTAGTTTCGAAAAACGTAAAAAGATTCGAAAAACTATATGGCTTATTTTTCTTCCAGCTTCATTTTCCGAAAAACAACCTTTAAATAGACAGAAAAATGGGGTTATTATAACATACATGGGGGGATGTATATAATCCAGACCTCGCCAGATGCTGTGCTGATGGATGAACTTGAGAGTTATATAAAGAGGAAGAATAAGATGGTGTGGAGTCTATACTGGTCACTGACAGCGACAGTGGGCATGCTTATAATGCTACTACCTGTAAATCTTGTGGTAAACAAGGAAGGTAACCTGGCGACTTGGTTTATTCTCTACGTAGCCTTCGCCGCCATTGCTCTGATAACCTACGGCGCTCTCCTGAAGGGCAGGATGAATGTGAGCGATCCCATACCTGTAAAAAAGAGGATATCGCAGCCTGTGCTGGGGGAGGTGCGCGGCATAAACCTGCCCAGTGAAGACCTGGAGCTGCTCTACAGTTTGAAGGAACTCGAAGAGTGGTTTAAAAGATCGAAGGTTCAGAATCTCAGAAACCCCACCTTGGCAGCAAAAGAAATCGAGAAATGGTACAGATTAGGAATAATAAAGGAGATAAACATAAGAAACCTGAGAAGAAGGATAAAAGAGCTGGAGAGAGAGTTGAGATCCGCCAGAAAAGAAGTGGAACTTCTCAGAATGAGGCGTGATATACCGGTCAACCAGGTAAATACGAGGAGAGAGGGGATAAAAATTGATGCTTGAACTGCTTAGCGTTGGGCTGGTTCTCGGATTGAAGGATAAGAAGATCGACCTTGGGGAACTGAACGAAAAGGCGCTGGAAGAGGAAAAATCAGAGGTGCCGCCCTTTGGAGAGGTGGTGAAAACAGACGCAGAGGATGAGGACCTCCCGCCCTTCTTTTCTGAGGCTGAAGATAAAGCAAGTGATGCTCCGCCCTTCGGGGAGGCACCGGCGGAGGAGAGCTTTAGCCCAGCCGCTTCTGTGTCCCAGGAAGCTATTTCCCAGCTCGAGGAAAGGGTTTCAGAGATAAGCGATACAGTGGCAAAGATTGAGAACCTTGTTAGCGGTTTTGATGAAAGGATATCAAAGATTGAGAAAAATATGGAAGGTCTGCTCTCTGTTTATGAGCTTGTGACCAATGAGATAAATCCATTTATAGGGTATTCCAACGGGATTGAAAACGGGAATGGTAATGAGCTGGAGAAAAAGGAGAAGAAATCTGTGCTGTCGGCTACTTCTGAAGGGCAGATGCTAGAGGAGCGCATGGTGGAAAAGGGGATGGTGGATATAAAGCCAGATGGTGCAGTGGTGAGGCTAACGCGGATAAACAACGACCCCAACTCGCTGCTCCTCCTCTTCAAGTGGTTGGACTTTCTTATAAAGAAGGTGGGCTACCAGGGCATGATAAAAACATTGCTATTCTATGAGGAGGTTGGCTGGATAACCAAGGAGGTTAGGGACCAGATAATAAAGTATTCCCGCGACCTCGGCGGTACACGTGCTTCGAGAGGCAATCGAAAACTCACCATCCTAGAGCACATCATCTCCCTCTTCTTCATAATCAAGCTTCAGGGAATGGATGTAAGCCCCACCCTTTACTCAGAGGTTGTAAACCAGCTCGATGAGTCGGGCATAGTGTGATAGGGGGTGGTGGGTTGGGATTTGCCACCGCTGCGGCCTTTCTTATAATTTTCATGGCAGGCATAACTGCAGCGGTGGAGCTTTTAAGCGCTGGCGAGAGCTACCTGACCACGCTTGCCGAGAATATAAAGGAGCAGTCAAAGCGAGACCTGGAGGTGCTGAGCACCAAAATAGAGATAGTGAATATAACCGAAAGCGGAGGAAATACTTTAATCTATGTGGAGAACACAGGAAGCACCACTTTAGACCCTGACTATGTGTCTCTGGTTATAGATGGCGCATGGCTCGAGAGCGATGTCTTTACTGTCTCTGCTCTGGGTTATTTCCGGGTGAGCTATGTTAACAGGACGTACTTGGTTAAAGGCGCGTATCATGATAGCCTAGCAGACCCTCCCCTAATCCTCACAACCCATGACGATACGCAGGTATACAACCCCTCAACCCCTCAGCCAGACCAGCTTTATGGGATAGTAGGGTGGTTTAACATAACCGTCGCAGTGAGTGAGTTTGTGCCAACTAATACCTCGTCCAGCTTTTACTGGAAGCCAGGTGAAGTTATAGAAATCACAGCTCAACGCAGTGTGCAGAGCAGCGTCAAGGTGATTGTGAAGAACGGCGTCTGGGACGAATACCGCGTGGGTGAGGCTCTGCCCCATGCGCACGTCCTGCCTGCGGATAACTACAACTACGGGTGGGATTAGCCGTGTCTGAATCCCTGCCCTCGGTGATACTGTTCATCGGCGTAGTGGTGGTGGCCGCAAGCCTGGTGGGTGTGCTGAACCAGCAGGTATCCCACATGGAAAGCAATGCGCTGGCAAAAAAGTCAGAGCTTGAGGAGAAGCTTGTGGGAGGCATAAAGGTGGTGCATGTGAATACCGAGGGGAATAACCTCTCCATCTATGTGGAAAATGTGGGAAGCGTGGCTCTGGACCCCGACCAGAGTAAAGTGAGGATAAACGGGGAGTGGGTTGAACCTTCTTCGATAGAGGTGATAAACCCACGCGGAAACGAGCTGTGGGGTCTGAATGAGATAATCGAGATAAACCTCACAGCCAGCCTTATACAGGGCTGGAACTACGTTGCAGTGCTCAACAGGAACCTCTGGACCCCCTATTACAGGTTTAAAGGTGGCAGCTGAGATGGGATTCAGTACCACGGCAGCGCATGCAATTTTCTTCATCGCTGCAGTCATAATTGCTGCTGGCGTGGCAGGTGTGGTTAGCGAAGCTTCTCAGGCGGTCAAAACAGGAATTTCCCAGAAGTCCCATCTTATATCAGAGAGGCTAAACACTGAGATAAAGGTGATTCATGTTTATCCCGGAAGCGACAACACGTCGGTTTACATCCTGAACGCTGGGAGCACGATACTCACTAAAGATAGCTTGATGCTCTTCCTCAACGGGGAGAGAGTGAACATTCTGGGCACGCGGATAGTTAACAGGAGCACAAACCTTCAAAATTCCCTGTGGGATCCTAATGAGGTTCTTGAAGCAAATATAACCGCACTTCCCTCAGGGCGCTACGTCATCAAAGCTCTGGTAAAAATGGATGTGTGGGATGAATATTACTTTAACACCTAGCCAATTTTCAGAATAAGAAAAAAAATGTTTATATAATATACTCTACCAGATTAAAACGGGGGAATAAAAATTAAAGTGCCGGCGATTTCAATGAACAACCGTGCGCAGATTGGTATTGGAACGCTTATAGTATTCATAGCAATGGTAATGGTGGCTGCAATCACTGCAGGCGTGCTCCTTAAAACTACGGGCACGCTTCAATCAAAGGCAAGGTCTACCGGCGAGGAGGCGACGAAGGAGGTCTCCACCAATGTTAAGATAGTGGACTTAACCGGTTACGCCTACGCCAACGAAACTTGGAACAACGGCGGACCAAACATAACAAAGCTCATAATCCTGGTAACCCTTGCGCCGGGAAGCTCTGAAATACGCTATGACGATATAATTTTAAACTACTACTCCGGAGATGTATACATAAGCGGGATAAGGCATAACGCGACCATTACTAACGACTTGAGCCTCGCGGAGAACAGCACAAACAGCAGTTCTGGTATAGCGAACGGGGTGGCTGATTTTTACGTGGTGCCTGTGTTTGAGCAGAACCACAACAATGTGCTTGAGAAGGGGGAATATGTAGAGCTGCACTTCTGGATAGAGGCCAACAACAGAGCATATCCGCTTGAGGGAAACAAGGAGTTCACAATAACAATCCTGCCAGTGGGCGGAACAATGAGCGAAATCACCAGGGTTTCGCCCAGCGGGATTCGCTCCATCTTCGTTAGAAATTGGGTGTGAACCCGTCGTCCGCATCCAATCTAAACCCTGTGGCTTTCTCCCGCTGGTTAGCACCGGATTATTCTGTTCCTTCTGATTTTTGTTGCGGCGCTCTCTGCTAGCCGAGACGCCTGTTCACAAGCTCCATACTCCCCTCTTGGTAATTCTAAACTCACACAACAAAAAGTTCTGGAGCCTCACTGAAAATTAAGCACAGAAACGGTTAGCTAAAGACACCCAGGATAGTGGATCTCTTTTAGAGGCTCAGCATGATAAATATAGAGACCAAAAATAGAAGTAAAAGACACCGCGTGGTGGAACATCAAACATCTCGGCTTTATAACAACTCTCCGAGCACGAGAAGCCAAATCTCAACTTTGACGACGAAAAAGCATGAAAAAATCTGAGTGCCTCAGACGAGCACGAGCGCCTGCTTCAGGGTCTCTGTTATATCCCTCTTAGTGAAGGGCTTGACCACGTAATCCACAAGCGCGTAGATGTCGTCCTTTTTCAGGGTTTCCTTTGTCAGAGGCTGGGCGGTGAGCATTGCAATGGGAATGTGGCGAAGTTCCTCCCTCTTCTTGATCTCCCGCAGGGTTTCCCAACCGTCCATACCTGGCATCTGGATATCTATAAAGATGTAGTCTGGTTTCTCCCTTTCAAGTATGCGCAGACACTCCTCACCGCTTCTCGCCCCAATGACTGTGAACCCTTCAGGCGTGAGGATATTCTTCATGGCTTCGATGATTATATCATCGTCGTCCACGACCATTATCTTCATTTCAATCCCCTCGCGATAAGGGCGAGTATCTTCTCCTGAGCTTGGATATACTCTCGTATCTGGCGCTCTATGTACTCATGGGCCATCTCTGTGGGCACATAAAGCTTTGTCTTGTTATCCGACTTTATAACCGTCTTGAGGTATCCCTCCTTTTCCAGCGAGTACAGAATTGGATACACCGTGCCCTGGCTGAGAAGCACATTGAAGTTGTGCACCAGGCTCTTGATTATGTCAAACCCGCACATGGGCTGCTGCTTCAGGAGGGATAGAATTATAATCTGGAGAGACTTCTTGACGATCTGCTCCATCATTTTCGAAGAAATAACCTCAATTCTCGGGATGTGCACCGGTCTTGCTTTTGGCTGCTGGAAAAATGCTATTGAAGTTTCCCCTTTTTCGGTGGTTATCATCACCCTGTCATGAAGCTTTGTGAGGCTGTTAACAGCATCCTGGTTGAGAAAATTCATGTTGTATGAGCTTATTGAGGCTACGGGAATGCCATTCGTGGAATTATGAAGCTTTTTTTCAAGCTCGATAACTTCGTCGATTATATCATCTCTAACTTTGCCGAAGTCGATTTTCAGGTGGATGCCCTCATATCCATTATCTTTTGCATAATCCTTGAGCTCCTCAAAATCAGAATAAAATGCTTCTAGGTCCCTCCCTTTTAGCATCTTTATATTCCCTCTTATGAGCTCTATTTCACGAAAAGCATCACCAGAAAAGCTCTTGAACTGGAATCTATCCTGTTTCCTGGGAAATGCATAAATGCAGAGCTTATTTTTATCTATACCCGCTTGAAAGAAGGATTTGGTCACGTAGTAACGCCGCTCCTCCTTTGAGTCGTAGAGATAAAGGTCATTGCCCCTGTCGTAGAAGTCGTTGAAGATGTAAATTGGCCCATTCTTCTTTGTATTCCTGGCTCTTCTCACGCCTATAACCTCCTTCATCTGAAGGAGTTGGAAATCTAGGCTCTGGAACTTGCAACAGCCTTTGCCCGGTTTCCATCCTCAAGGTACTTCTCCTGGATATACCATTCGGCGTATCCACAATCCATGCAGGCGTATATTTCAAATTCTTTGGAGCTTGTAAGAGCCTTTATCAGCGAATATTTAGTATCTTTCATAAAAGTGCTGGGAAATACTTC
>Ga0116851_118_pt1 | contig 84717 bp, 90 predicted proteins | sample Deesub1362A_J573_FD_85034 | JGI IMG/M metagenome (GOLD analysis project Ga0116851, IMG submission 85034)
GGAAGCTATAAATAACTTGCGGGGTATTTAACTGGCGTTGTGGGTTATACCTGATTTATGATGTTAAAAATACAGAGCGGAGTAAAATATTTAAGTTCGTGCTCAGATTATGATAATACTTAGGAGTGGTAGCTCAGCCTGGGAGAGCGCTCGACTGAAGATCGAGTGGTCGGGAGTTCAAATCTCCCCCACTCCACTTTTAAAGGATGCGTAACATTATGCATGCGACGGAAAAAGAGTTTTACGAGGACAAAATAAATAAGCTGAAGCAGCATGAAGAGTCGCTGCTGAAGCAGCTAAAGGAGAAGGAGCAGCTGCTTCAGGAGCTGGAGGGGGAGAGAACACAGCTGGAGGAGTACAGGAAGGAGAGGGACGAGCTTAAGGAGCTTTACGAAAAGGCAGAGAGCGAGATAAAAGCGCTGAAGGTAATGCTCAAAGAGAAGAACAATCAGCTTGAGAAGCTGGAAAGTGAGCTTGAAGGGCTTAAGAAGGAGCTGGAAGAGAAGGAGCAGATTATTCTTGAGCTTACCAATGAGAGGGCTGCTTTTAAGGCAAAGGTGGAGGGGTATCGCGAAGATATAGAGGAGAAGAAGGTGCTGCTGCTTGAAAAGGAGCGGGAGCTGCGCGAAGCTGTGCGTAAAAGCGCGGAGCTTGAGGCGGAGGTGAAAACTCTAACGAGGTATCTGGCGGAGAAGGAGAAGGAGCTGGAGAAGAAGGATAAAAAGCTGGAGGAGCAGGAAAAGGAAATTTTCATGCTAAAGGAGAGGATAGGCAAACTTGAGCTGGAAAGAGAAGACCTGATGAAGAAGGTGGAGAAGTACGAGAAGCTGCTTTAGTACTCTACGCCACGCCTGCCGATAACTCCCCGCTGGTAGGGGTGTTTGACCAGCCTCATCTCAGTAACCAGGTCTGCGCGCTCTATGAATTCCTTGGGTGCGCGCCTACCTGTAAGCACCAGTACAGTTTCTGGCGGCACGCGCTCCATGAGTTCAAGAACTTCTTCCTTTGGTACAAGCCCAAAGGCGACGGCGAGGTTGACCTCATCCAACACCAAGATACGTGGCTTCTGCTCCATTGCGCGCTTCGCAAATTCCAGCGCCCGCCTGGCGTGCTCCTTATCCTCGGCACGAGGGTGGAGAAGGTCGATGTAGTGCCTGCTCCCGAACTGGTGGACCTCGTAGAGCGGAGCAAGCTTTTTCTGCACCTTGTACTCGCCGATATCGGGGTTTCCCTTGAGGAACTGCACCACTATAGCCTTGAAGCCCTGCCCCACAGCGCGAACCGCCAAGCCTATTGCGTTGGTGGTCTTTCCCTCCCCCTCGCCGGTGTACAGGTAGACCAAGCCACGGCGCATGGGAATCACACTATGCATTCCCTCGTGGGACAGCCCCCCGAATACTCCGCGTCTGCGCTTATGTGCTCCTCGCCCGTCTCCTTCTTCAGGATTGAGCCTATGTAGAGCACCTGCTCCCGCTTGCTTCCATAGCGGTAGACGGTTATGCCCTTGCACTTCAGCTCGTACGCCAACCAGAAGGCACGGCGCACGTCCTCCAAGCTGGCATCGTGAGGCAGGTTTATGGTCTTAGATACGGCGTTGTCCACGTGGCGTTGGAACGCCGCCTGCATGCGCACATGCCACTCCGGTGCTATATCCATAGCTGTGACGAAGAGTTCGCGAACATCGCGGGGCACCTCCTTCATATCCTGAATTGAGCCGGTCTTTGCAATTTTCATCATGAGCGCCGTGGAATAGAAGCCTCTCTCGCGAGCGATGCGCTCGAAGAGGGGATTGACCTCCAGCAGCTTTGTGCCCTCCATAACGTTGCGGATGAAGGATATTGCGAAGAGCGGCTCTATCCCGGAGCTGGTGCCGGCTATTATGCTTATTGTTCCCGTGGGAGCAATCGTTGTTACAGTGGCGTTGCGCATGGCTTCGCCAGCGTAGATGCTCTTGTCTATGTTGGGGAAGGAGCCCCGCTCTTCCGCTAACTCCCGAGATTTTTGCTTCGCCTCGTGCTGAATGAAGCTCATCAGCTTCTCAGCAAAGCTCACCGCCTCTTTGGTATCGTAGCGCATCCCCAGCTTTATGAGCATCTCAGCGAAGCCCATTACCCCCAAGCCGATTTTCCGATTCCCCTTCGTCATGCGCTCAATCGCGCGCAGGGGGTAGCGGTTGGCGTCTATAACATTGTCCAGGAAGTGCACGCCCAGGCGAACCGCCTTGCGCAGGCGCTCCCAGTCCACTTCTCCACGAGAAACAAAGTGGGAGAGGTTAATTGAGCCAAGATTGCAGGACTCGTAAGGCAGGAGAGGTACCTCCCCACAAGGGTTTGTGCTCTCTATATCACCAAGCGCCGGCGTGGGATTGTGGCGGTTCACCTCATCTAAGAAAACCAAGCCGGGATCGCCTGTGCGCCAGGCAGCGGTTACAATCATGTCGAACACATCGCGAGCACGCATGTGGCGGACAACCTCTTTATTCCGGGGGTTCACCAGCGGATACTCCTCATCTTTACGCACAGCCTCCATGAAAGCGTCGGTAATGCCAACGCTTATGTTAAAGTTCTCAAGTACACCCTCCTGCTGCTTGACTGTAATGAACTCTATTATATCCGGGTGATCCACTCTGAGAATGCCCATGTTTGCTCCTCTGCGTTTGCCCCCCTGCTTTATGACGTCCGTCGTGACGTCGAAGATGCGTATGAAGGACACCGGCCCAGAAGCGACGCCCTTTGTGGAGCGCACTATGTCGCCCTTAGGGCGGAGCTTTGAGAAGCTAAAGCCAGTGCCACCTCCGCTCTGCTGCACCAGCGCCATGTGCTTTAAAGCGTCGAAGATGCTCTCAAGACTATCCTCCACGGGCAGGACGAAACACGCGCTGAGCTGCCCCAGCTTCGTTCCGGCGTTCATCAGCGTGGGCGAGTTTGGAAGAAAATCCAGGCGAACCATCGCCGAGTAGAAGCGCTCCTCGGCACGCTTAACATCGCCGCCATAGCGCTTCTCAGGCTTTGCTATCGCCTTCGCCACCCTGCGAAACATCTGAGCTGGAGTCTCTATAACCTCGCCCTTATCGTTCTTGAGCAGGTAGCGCTTCTGCAGCACCTGCGTGGCATTAACACTCAGCTTTAAATCATCACGCACACCGATGAAACTCTTGGCTGCGCGAATCTCCTCCCGCTGCTTTCTGTATAGGATGTACGCCTTCGCCACCTTGGCGTAGCCCCGCTTGATAAGCGTCTCTTCCACTATGTCCTGAACATCCTCCACGCCGGGAATGCGCCCCGCAAAACGCTCCTCCACGCGGGCGACAACCTCTCTCGCCACTTCGCCGGCAACGCTACCGTTGCCTTCTCCGGTGGCGATAAAGGCTTTTAAAATAGCGTTCCGTATCTTCTCAGGGTTGAAATCCTCAACGCGGCCATCGCGCTTGCGAATCTTCTTTACGCGCATCTCAGCGCACCCTTTCCCCGGGCTCCCCCTCGGCGATGAGCAGAGCCACGCCCTGCTCATCCTGCGCTGCGAGCAGCATGCCCTGGCTCAGCACGCCGAAGAGCTTGGCTGGCTTCAAATTTGCCAGCACCACTATGCGCTTCCCCACCAGCTGCTCGGGCGAATACCACTTCTTTATGCCAGCGACCAGCTGGCGCTCTCCGTCACCCGGAGCGGTGCCCCGGGTAACTTCACCTATATCCACGAGGAGCTTCAGAAGCTTCTCAGAACCCTTAATCTCCTCCGCTGCCTTTACCACGCCCACGCGAAGGTCAAGCTTCTCAAAATCCTCCAGAGTAACATTCTTGCCTCCCATGCAAGAAATCTTATATTGTTAACCCTATAAATATTCTTGCCGAGAGAGGGGGACTCCGTCCCCCCTCTACCCCCCTGTGGAAGAAGACGTGTCCGGAGATAGGAACCACCTGCGGGTTCCTTCTCACAAACCGCAGTTATAGGAGGTTTTGTCATAGCGGAGAAGGTACTGATTACCTGCGCCTTGCCCTATGTGAACAACGTACCCCACATAGGCAACATCGCTGGTTCGCATCTACCAGCGGATATATTCGCCCGCTTTTGCCGCCTCGCGGGCTATGAGACGGTGTTTATAGGCGGGAGCGATGAGCATGGCACACCCATAGAGGTTGCTGCACGAAAGCTGGGGGTTTCTCCCAAAGAGCTTACAGACAAGTACTACGAGGTACATAAGGAGATATACGACTGGCTGGACATAAGCTACGACAACTTTTCACGCACTTCGAGGGAGATTCATCATAAGACCACGAAGGAGTTTTTTCTGAAGATATACGAGAACGGCTACATAACCGAGGGCGTGCTCCTCTTACCCTACTGCGAGCACGATAAGCGATTTCTCCCGGACCGTTACGTCGAAGGCACCTGCCCGAGCTGCGGCTATGACTCTGCGAGGGGCGATCAGTGCGAGCGCTGTTCGACGCTATTAAATCCGGACGAGCTTATTGAGCCAAGGTGCGTTCTGTGCGGAAACACGCCGGTCTTTAAAGAAACGCGGCACCTGTTTCTCAACCTAGACAAGCTTGAGCCGAAGCTTAAGGAGTGGATAGAGAGCAGGCGCGGAGTGTGGAGCCAGCAGGTTTACAACATGGCCATGGGCTGGATTAAAGAAGGGTTAAAGCCGAGATGCATTACCCGCGACTTGGAGTGGGGAGTAAAGGTCCCCCTAAAGGGCTACGAGGACAAGGTTTTCTACGTGTGGTTCGACGCGCCCATAGGCTACATTTCCTCCACCAAGGAATGGGCAAGGCTTAAGGGCGATGCCGATGCCTGGAAACCCTTCTGGAAGGGCGAGGCGAAGATATTCCACTTTATAGGCAAGGACAACATACCCTTCCACACCATCTTCTGGCCGGGCATGTTGCTCGCAAACGGAGAATATGACCTACCCTACCGCGTGGCTGGACTGCAGTATCTCAACTACGAGGGTGACAAGATTTCCAAATCGCGAGGATGGGGGATATTCTGCGAGAACCTGCCTAAAGCACAGCTCAGCAGCGACGTGTGGCGCTTCTATCTAACCTACATTATTCCAGAGACCAGCGATACCGAGTGGAAGTGGAGGGAGTTTAAGGAGAGAGTGAACAACGAGCTTGTTGCTAACCTTGGAAACTTCTTCTATCGCACACTGAGCTTCATCCACCGCTACTTCTCTGGAGCTGTGCCCGAGGCTGAGCTGAGCGACGAAGACAGGCGAACGTTGAAAGAGAGCAGGAGAATCGCTGAAGAGTACCGCTCGCTCATGTGGGATGTAAAGCTTGTGCTTGAACTCTCAGATATCGGCAACGCCTACTTCCAGGCGCAGGAGCCCTGGAAGAAGGTTAAGGCTGAGCCAGAGCGCGCGAAGGCTGCGCTTTATGTGTGCGCCAACCTGTGCTACGACTTGGCTATACTGATGAGCCCGTTTTTGCCCCAGAGCGCCCAGGAGGTGGCCCGCCTCCTCGGCACAGAGCTGGGCATGCTGAGCGACGTTGGTACTGAAAAGATTAAGCCCGGGACGAAAATTGCTAAGCCAAAGCCGCTGTTTCCGAAGCTCGACGACGAAGCTATAGAGAGGCTGCGCAGCATAACATCGAAGGTTACCCAATTTGAGGAGATTTTCAAGTCAAAGCAGGAAATAACCTACGACTTCTTCTCTCGCTTCGACTTCCGCGTGGCTCGCGTGAAGGCAGTGGAGAAGCTTGGCAATGGGTACTGGAAGCTCACTCTCAGCCTGGGCGATGTCACAAAGCAAGCGGTGGCGCAGCTCAGCGACGCGGAGAAGCTGGAAGGCAGGCTGGTGGCGGTACTAACGAACATTGAACCCTTCGAGGTGGCTGGAGAGAAAAGTGAGGTGCTGCTGCTACGCAGCGTTAGAGATGGCAAAGCTAGGGCAATAACTCTGGATAAGGAGGTTAAAGAAGGGAGCAGGGTAAGGTAGAGTCACCGTAGGCAGTAGTTTGCCAGCACTTCGATTAAGTTTCAGGCTATGAAAAATAATGTTTATCTATCTACGCGTATATGGTGTATTAAAGGTAAATTCACGAGAAAGAGAGAGGGTAATAAAATGATACACCGGCAAAATTGTTGGGAATTCAAGAATTGTGGTAGGCATCCAGGAGGGACAAGGGTAACTGAATTTGGCGTGTGCCCTGCGGCAGTTGATACCTCTTATGATGGATTGAATGGGGAAAAAACGGGGGTAGGATTTGCTGGGCAGTTAGTGGTACATTCTGCGATGGGAGGGGACTTTTGCTGAGAAGCAACTAACCTGCATGGGTTGCGATTTTTTTAAAAAGGTAAAAGAGGAAGAGGGAAAGCAGTTTCTTCTGATAAAGCCAGAGCAGTAATATAAAAACAGAGCGATTGACCATTCGAGGGATGAGAAACCCTTCAAACTCTGAGGAGATTCTATAGCTCTTGCACATTTGGATCCAAGGCTAGGTTACATGTCTGATTACCCATCCTGTCTTTCTGTCAGGAAGCTTGGGCATATGCTCTCTTCAGTTAGGCGAAATAATCTACGTACCCCACTTTCAGATTCCTAGGAGTAATAAATATCAACCGAAAACTATTTATGCGACTAATACAATATTTATTCCACCGGAGAGGAAATCAAGCGGGCAGTTCGGCAGGGCGCTCGTCTTTGCCCGACACTCTCATTCGGGGAAACCCGGGTTGGGAGTGAAGGTGCGGGACAGCTACCTGTTCGCCGGGCTGTGTACCTGATAGGCAATGCTAAAGAGGTTTGCCCCCTAAAAAGGGTAAGCCTTTGAGGCGTGCCTTAAGGTTTAACCGCTTGACCTCAAATCCGGTTTTTATACTCTTCTTGTAGTTTTTCATCAGTTTTATGAGATTCTCCTTTTTACCTCCTCGTAGTACTTCAGTACATCCCCAAGATCGCGCCGGAAGCGGTCTTTATCCATAATCTCCCTTGTCTCCGCGTCCCAAAAGCGGCAGGTGTCGGGAGAGATTTCGTCTGCAACAATGAGATTGCCTTCGCTGTCATAGCCAAACTCCAGCTTGAAGTCTACGAGTATAATCCCCTTCTCCCGCAGGAACTCGCTCAGGACTTCGTTCACCTTCAGCGCAATTTCGCGCATCTTCGCGAGCTCCTCCCTTGAAGAGACGACGCTCAAAGCGAGGGCTATGTCTTCGTTCACCATGGGGTCATGGTATTCATCGCTCTTTAGGCAGAACTCCACAATGGGTGGCGATAGCTCGGTGCCCTCTTTAAAGGGGTAGCGCCTCACCAAGCTACCTGTGGCTATGTTGCGCACAATAACCTCGAGGGGCACTATCTTAACGCGCTTCACTACGTGCTTGTTTGGCGCCTCAAAGGCGAGGTAATGCGTGGGTATTCCCTTTCCCCTGAGAAGCTCCATGAACTTAGCAGATATCTCTGCGTTAAGCGCTCCCTTTCCAGCCTTTGTCGCCTTCTTCGCACCGTCTCCTGCGGTTAAGTCGTCGCGGAACTCCATGAGCACGCGCTCTTCGTCCAGCTCATACAAGCTTTTAGCCTTGCCAGCGTAGATAAGCTTCATTTTATCACCTTCACTAACTCTCCACCCTTATCCTCTCGAGCATCACACCTAGGGACATGCTCAGGAGGATGAGCAGGACAATACCTGCAAGCTCTATTGTGCTGTCTGGTATTAAAAAAAGTCCCATAACAACACCAAAGAAGAGAGCGACAGCATAGAGCTTGCGCATCGCCTTCTTATCCAGCCTGAGCACAATCTCGTCCATGCCAATATCCTGTAGATTATATATAAAAAATCTTGCGCTACACGTATGGCTTCTCACCCTCATAGTCTCCTATTGCTCTTGCCTTTCCTCGCAGCAGTGTTTCTGCACACGCGAGGGCGCCTGCCTTAAATAGGGGGCGGTTGTTGTTTCCGCACTGGTAGGAGTAGGTGCATCGCGGACAACCGTCGTCGCGCTTGCAGTTGCAAATCCTGAGAATCTCCCTCGCGCGTTTAACTCCAGTCTCAAAACGGTCGTACAGGAGCTTTGCAAGCCCATTGCCACCCGGCGACCCGTCGTAGATGAAGATCACCCCCGAGGTGCCCATGGCAATGCCTCCAAGCTCGCCTGCGCCGCCGCCAAGGAGCATATTGTTCCCCTCTATAAGCACATGCTCCAGCGCGTGGAAGGTTCCGGAGAGTATCTCCTCATGGCTAAAAGCACCGCTTTGGGGCTCTGGCAAAGGCTCTGGCTCAGGCGCACGGAAGGCTACGCCGTAGGTGGTGAAGGTATACTCTATGGGCTCTGCAAGCGAAGCCTCCTCCAGCTTCTTGTTTGTGTATATATCCCTGACCACGTAGCCGTGCACCACCTCGGTAATGCGCAGCTTCGCGTATACAATCTCTGCACCCAGAGCGCGACGCCTCGCGATGGTCTCTACAATCTCAGGCACAGAGAAGCGCAGGGCTTCGGTCTTTATGTTCTCCTCCCCGTGGAAGCGTTCAACCACAGCTTCGCCTCTGCCGGAGGAGAAATAAAAGCTTCTGCTCACATAAGCCACGCCCCCATGGAGGTAAATCGCCCCCGGAAAGAGCTCCCGCGCCGCCATTGGCATGCTCCTAGTGCCTATTCTCCGCTTGCCCTCGCGGATAACCACCTCCTCGCCAACGCCACGGAGATTATAATTAGCCAGAACCTTTCGCACTCGCCTGTAGTCCGGGTATAGCCTCCCTCTCCTCTCAACAAGCAGCCCCTCCTTCACAAGCTTCTCAATTAGCCCCGCAAACTCTGCGAACTCTCCTCTGCGAAGGGGCATGTCCAGCGCGGCTGCAAGAATGTGATGCCTCGCCACAACCTCATTGCCCGGCTCCACGTAGCCCGGAGCCACGTCGCCAAAGTAGTCATCGGGATGCTCCAGATAGTAGGAGCTTATCGGGTCGTTGTTTCTGAGCACCATCAAAGCTAGGCTCTCCTGTCCCTTTCGTCCGGCTCTACCTATGCGCTGAAGCACGCGGGTAAAGCTGGTGAGCATCGTAACGACGGCGTCTAAGTCGCCGATATCTATGCCCAGCTCAAGGGTTGGCGTCGCAACCATGCAGCGAAGCTCTCCGCTCTTAAAGGCACGCTCCACAGCCTCGCGATGCTTTTTAGTTAAACCAGCGCGGTGAATCTCTGCCCTGAGCTTTTGCTTTCTAGCTACTTTAAGTATTACCTCTGCATTTTTGTGGGTGTTTGCAAAAATAAGGTTTTTGAGACCTTCCTGGTAAAGCTCCCGCATTATCGCCACTATCAGCGAGGTCTCGCTACCCTCTTCAGGGTAGAGCATGGCAAAGTGCAGCCTCCCCTTCCGCCCCTCTTCTGCGACAGGCTCAGCGCTACACCCGAAGAGCTGGGAGGCAAACTCCTCAGGGTTGGCGAGGGTCGCGGTTGCAGCTATTAGCTGGAAGTTAGCAAACCTTCGGAGCCTTCGCAGGATAAAGTGGATACTCGCTCCGAAGGCACCGGTGTACTCGTGGATTTCATCCAGCACCACGTAGCACACCCCGTGAAGAAGACCGCGAAACTCGCTCCAGGGGAGCATGAGGTGAAGGTGAAGCATGTCGGGGTTGGTTATCAACACCTCTGGCGGAGAGGCGTAAATCTTCTCCCTCTCCTCGCGAGGGGTGTCGCCGTCCAGCACAGCGAAGCGCACGCCTGTCGCGGCTTCAATCTCCTTAAATTTTGAGAGCTGGTCTCTGGCAAGAGCCTTGGTGGGGTAGATGAAAAGCGCCCTGGTTGTGCCTCCGCCGAGTCGCATTATGCTGTGAACCACAGGTAGAGCGAAGGCTTCTGTCTTGCCGCTTGCGGTGGGCGCGCATATAACCACATTTTTTCCAGCAAGGATTTTTTCAAGCGCCTCCTCTTGGAAGCGGTACAGCCTTCTTATCCCCCTTGCCCTGAGGTAAGCCTTTAGCGAGGGGTTTATGTTCAGTTCCTCAACCTCGCTGCCCTGGGCAAATTCAACCTCGCTGAACAGCTTGTACCTCGCGAGCCTCACCCCCTTCATTCTCAATATACGCTGAAGGGGCTGCGGTAGCCCATCGGGGGAAATCCCCTCGCGGGCGAGCTCACGCTTAACCTGCACCGGAAATCCAGCCTCGCCCCGCTTGTAGGCTTCAAGAAAATTCCTGTATGCCTCGCCTTCATCCTTTCCAGCCACTCTAGCTCGAATTCTGCACCTCAGGCAGACTATGCCATAGTCTTCGCCCCAGTGCATCACAAGAATATCCTCACCGCAGCCCGGGCATCGCATAAGGAGATTTATGTAAAGCTGGAATTTAAACCTGCGCCGGTAATTTTTTATTTACTCAGGAGAAGTTAGTGGGCAATGAAACTCTTGGTTAGCCCTATGGATGCCGCTGAAGCAGAGGAGGCGGTTAAGGGCGGAGCAGATATAATAGATGTTAAAAACCCGGCTGAGGGCTCCCTGGGTGCGAGCTTCCCTTGGGTTATCCGCGAGGTGCTGCAGGTTGCCCCTCAGGGGGTCGAGACCAGCGCCACACTGGGGGACTTGGACTTCAAGCCCGGCACCGCGAGCTTGGCGGCGTATGGGTTGGCTTCCCTTGGTGTGAATTACCTGAAGGCAGGGTTTTATAAAATAAGGAACGCTGAACATGCCCTTGAGCTTGCCACCTCGCTTGTTAAGGCTGTCGAGAGCTTCGACGCAAAGGTTATCCTTGCGGGGTATGCGGATTACGTGAAAATAGGCGCAATCTCGCCCTTTGCGCTGGTTGAGGTTGCCTCCCAGGCAGGTGCGGAGGGGGTTATGATAGACACAGCCAAGAAGGGCAGCGGGGGATTGCTCTCATACCTAAACCTTGAAGAGCTTACGCACTTTGTGGAGGAAGCTCACTCTCAAGGGCTAATATGCGCCCTCGCAGGCAGCTTAAGCGCTGAAGATATGCCGAAGATAAAAAAAACGGGCGCAGATATCGCAGGGGTTAGAGGCGCAGCGTGCACCAATGGAGACAGAAATAGAGGCAGGATAGTCGCAGAGAGAGTGAAATTCCTCAAGAATTTGGTGGAGCTATGATAGCGAGGGTAAACGACTCTATAAGAGCAGTCAAGGAGATTAAAGGCCTTGTCTTTGCAATGGCTTCTGTGCATGCCTTTTTTCTCATCGCTGGCTACGCAGTCGTTGCCCTGAGTTTTCCTTGGGCTCTTTCCCTGAGGGAGGAGTTCCTTATGTCGCTAAGGGGTTTCATACCCCTAGAAGCGGTTGCCGCGAGTGTTCATGAGGGTAGTCTTTTGAGGGCGATGAGCATAACCTTCGCATATAATCTGAGCTTTGGTGCCTTTTTAAGCACCACGCTAACCGGGGTTGTGCTATTTCTCCCGGCGCTCATAAGCGCATTCCGCGCCTTTTTTGTAGGGCTTGCCTTTTATGACCACATAGCCTCGGCGCAGCACCTTGTTCTGATTGCAGGCACCATCTTTTTAGAGTTTGGGGCTTACAGCGTCTCCTCTGCCCTGGGCACAGCGCTGGGGATTGAGATCGCTCGAAGAGGAGAGGTGAGGCGTGCGCTTGCGAGGGTGGCAAGAGGTTACCTCATAGTGGCGCTGCTTTTGCTCTTAGGGGCGGTGTGGGAGATAGCAGGAATATATCTGCTGCTGAGGTGAGCATAATGCTACGAATGCTCTGGATTGACCTTGGCGAGGAACGCTTCTGGGAGGAGGAAATTAAGGAGGAGGTGGTGAGGAGATTTATTGGGGGCAAGGGCTTTGCGGCTAAACTGCTATATGAACATCTCCGCGAAGGAGTTGACCCCTTTTCGCCTGAGAACATCCTAATCTTCGCTGCCGGGCCGCTCACAGGCACTGTTGCGCCCTCCTCAGGCAGGGTGTGCGCCTCTTCAAAATCACCACTCACAGGCACAATCTTCGAGTCCCACTGCGGTGGCTACCTTGGCTACGAGCTTAGAAAAGCCGGCTATATGGCGGTTGCGATAAGAGGTAGGGCGGAGGACAGGGTCTGTCTCAGAATTTCAGAGGATGGCGTGGAGTTTGAGAGTGCCTCCCAACTATGGGGCTTGGGCACTAGGGAGACAGAGCAGAGGATTAAGCGCAGGCGAGGGTGGGAGCGCTCACGTGTTGCAGCGATAGGTGTGGCTGGCGAGAACCTGGTGCGCTTTGCGGCGATAATCCACGATGGGCACCGTGCCTTTGGCAGAGGCGGCCTGGGTGCTGTGATGGGCTCCAAGAACCTCAAAGCTATTGCGGTGAAGGGGAGTAAGAGCATAGAGCTTGCTCATCCACGGGAGTTTAAGCGAAAGGCAAGGGAGTGCTACAGGAAGCTTGCTTCGCATCCTACGACAGGAAAGACTCTGAAGCTCTACGGCACACCCAACGTTCTCGCCAAGGTAAACTACATAGGTCTCCTCCCGACGCGAAACTTCAGCGAGGGCGTTTTTGAGGGTGCCGACAGCATATCTGCCGAGAGCATCGCCAGGTACATAACCTCCTCCTATGGCTGCTACTCCTGCGCTATAAGGTGTGGGAAGGTGGTTGAGCTTGAGGGGCTTAAGACCCAGAGCTTAGAGTATGAGACCCTCTATGCGCTTGGCTCAAACGTTGGCGTTGGCCAACTCGCGTGGGTGGTGAGGTTCAATGAACTGTGCAACGACCTTGGCATGGACACCATCTCCGCGGGGGCTACAATTGCGGCTTACATAGAGAGGTGCCAGCGTGAGGGCGGCGACTTCGCCTGGGGTGATGGAGAGAAAATCTTCTTTCTGCTTGAGGACATCGCAAGGCAGCGCGGTGAAGGCAAGGCGCTTGCGGAGGGAAGCGCTAGAGCTGTGCCTGAGTATTCCATCAGCGTTAAGGGGCTTGAACTTCCTGGTTATGACCCGCGGGGAGCTAAGGGCGTTGCCCTAGCCTATGCCACCTCCAACCGTGGCGCCTGCCACCTGCGTGCTCCTGTTTACATAGACGAAATACTCACCCAGCGAGTGGAGCGCCACACAAGCGAGGGCAAGGCAGCACTGGTGAAGAGGATGCAGGACTTCCATGCAGCGCTTGATTCGCTTATACTGTGCAAATTCACAGCCCGCTCGCTCAGCGCAGAAGACTACGCCGAGCTCCTCACCCTAGCTACGGGAATAGAGTTTACGCAGGAGGAGCTTCTCATGTCTGGGGAGAGGATATTCAACTTGGAGAGGCTGTTCAATCTTCGCGAAGGCTTTTCAAAGCGGGACGACACCTTGCCTAAAAAGCTTCTAACTCAGCCGATCCCCAGCGGGCCCTCCCAGGGCATGGTAGCAGAGCTTGAAATTCTGGAGGAGTACTACTCCCTCCGAGGCTGGAGCAGCGAGGGCGTGCCCACCCGGGAGAAGCTTAGAGAGCTGGGGTTGGGGTAGTTTATCCCAAACCCTCCACATCGATAGTAGCGTAAACAAACCCGTGCTTCTTCGCAGCTTTGAGTATTTCCCCCTTCTTCCTCAGGGCAAGCTCCAGCTCATTTTCGAGAAACTGAATCCTGAGCAGGGAATCGTGGACTCTGGCTCTAACTGCAGAGAACCCCAGCCCGCGAACATCCTCCTCAAAGCCCCGCACTCTCTCTACAACCTCCCTTCTTATCCACACCTCGTAGGGAATCCTCGTGGCAAGGCAGCTTTCAGGCGCAGGCAGAGGGAGACCCGCCCTTTTCGCGTACTCCGCTATCTCCCCCCTGCTAAGCTTTGCATCTATAAGTGGCGTGGCTACACCTTCCTCATAGAGCGCCACTATCGCAGCCCTGTAGCTCTGGAGGTCGCTCTCGTCGCTGGCGTCAATCACATAGCTATAGCCCTGGGTCTCTGCAAAGCTCTTGAGCGCCTTGAGCATGGACTTCTTGCAGAAGTAGCACCTTTCCGAGCTGTTCTCTATGAAGCACCTGTCCCCGAGCACATCAACCTTAACAACTTCATGGCGAAGCCCGAGAGAGCGAGCCACCTTCTCTATCTCAGCCACGCTCGGGAGCAGCCCGTGGTCAATGGTTACAGCAATAAAATCCTTGCCCATCTCCTTGAGCACATGGGCAAGAAATATGCTGCTCAGCCCCCCGGAAAAGGCTAGTGCTATCCTGTCCTTCTCCTTCAGCAGAGCCTTGAGTTCCTCAAGCTTGGTATTCATTACTCCTAAGCGCTCTGCTCTAACAAAGAAAATTTTAATTGACGGTATAATAATTGTTAATTCAAAAAGAGTGAAGGCATAGAAGATGCGTAGGCTTGTGCTGTTGCTTATAATTCTAAGTGCTGGATGTATGAAAGGTATGGAAGAGACCTCTCCTCCAGGGGAGACTCTGGAGCAGTCCACAGGCTTCCTAGATGTTTTTGTTGACTACCCCTACGCCTATGTCACCTCAAACTGGGGACTGAGCATTATTGACTTCTCAGACTTTGAGAATCCCCGCCTTGTGGGGAGCATAAGAACCTCTGGGCAGGCGGAAGGCATATTTGTAAAAGATGGCTACGCCTTTGTGTGCGATGGTCTTGACGGACTGAAGGTTATAGATGTCTCAAACCCGGAGGCGCCCAAGCTTATTGCCAGATTCAGATACAGGGGTAATTTAAAGCAGATTGTGGTTAAAGGCGAGGAGGCGTACATAGCGAACTTCAATGACGTGAATGGTTTGCTTGTGCTCAACATCTCCAGCATAGAGAACATTACCCTTATAGGCAAATTTGACCCTCCTGGCTATGAGCACGTGCGCGACCTTTTCGTGGGCGAGAACTATGTCTACCTCGCAGATTTCACCGGGGGCTTGCAGATAGTTGACAGGAAAAATCTCAGCTTGGTAGCAACCTACAAGAGCAGAGGCGTGGCCTACTCTGTTGCTGTTAAAAATGGCATAGCGGTGCTTGCGGATAGCGATGCAGGCGTTGACGTGATAAACGTCTCACAGCCAGCAAAGCCTGAAAAGATCAGCAACATCAACACCATGGGGTATGCCATAAAGGTAAAGCTTTTGGGAACCATCGCCTTTGTTACCACTGGCAGCCATGGGCTATACGTGTTTGACATAACCTCGCCGGCGAAACCAAGGTTGCTGTCCCATTATGACACCCCTGGCAACGCTTTTGGCTTTTTCATAGACGGGAGTTACCTCTACCTGGCGGACTTCGATAACGGCTTACTCGTGCTGGACATCTCAGACCCCACTTCGCCATTGCTCGTGTCCCACTTCGTCACCCTATCGCATCGCGAGACGGGTAACTTCACACATGGGGGTGAGGGCTATTAGAAGACTGAGCGTGGGCACCAAAGTAATGCTCCTCGTGGGCTTTGTAATGATAATGCTCATCTTTGGTTTATTCTCATGGATATACGTGCTCAACGAGAGGCACATGGAGACGCTGCTCAAAGAGCAGGCGAAGAGCATCGCAGACCAGGTTATCCTCGTAAGGCTGTGGAATGCGCAGAACAAAGAGCGCATTGAGCCAGTGCTTTCCGTGCTATCCAACCGCAAGTTCTCCTATAAGTGGAAGATGGTTTCCAAAAAGCCAATAGGGACAGAGAACCTGCCTGAGAATGAATTCCAGAGCAGAGCTATAGACACCTTCTATCGCGAACCCGGCGATGTTTACCGCATTTATGAAGTAAATGGAAGGAAGTACTTCGAGTATGCTGGGCCGATCATTATGGAGGAGCCCTGCCTACGCTGCCATATTGACCAAGGTTACAAGCGTGGAGATGTGCACGGCGCCATTGTGGTAACAATACCCATGGATGAAGCGATGCACAACCTTTACGAAACAAGAAGGACCCTTGCATTTTCAGCGGTGATACTGCTATGGAGCATTCTTGTTCTCCTTTATTTTATACTTAAAGGCACGATTATTATGCCCATAAATATCCTCAAGGAGGCGCTGAGCAGGGTGGGGAAGGGTGACTACAACGTCGCAATAGAGATAAAACGCAATGACGAGATAGGCGACCTTGCTGCGAGCTTTAATCAAATGGTGCGCGACCTGCGCAACAAGGAAAAGCAGATTATCAGGAGCGAGAAGCTTGCCACCGTGGGCAAGCTTGCCGCAGGTGTTGCCCATGAGATTAACAATCCGCTAGGCAACATTTCGCTGTATGCACAGATGCTGGCCCAGAAGACCAAGAACAAGGAGGCGAGGAAGAAGCTGAAGATTATTGAAGAGCAGGCAACTCAGGCTGCTAGGATAGTTAAGAGCCTTCTGGAGTTTTCACGTCAGATGGAGCCCAAATTCAGAAAAGTGAACCTAAATGATGTAGTTACCAAGACCCTGGAGATACTCCAACCTCAGATATCTATAAATAACATAAATGTAATAAAAAATCTGGATAAAGCTTTACCTGAAGTAAAGGCCGACCCCGCACAGATACAACAGGTCCTGGTGAATATAATTAACAATGCGATTGAAGCCATGCCTGAAGGAGGTACCCTTATAATAGACACCCGGCGAAGAGATAGTGAGGTGGAGATAAGCATCACCGACACCGGTGAGGGTATTCCGGAGGAGAACCTCAGCAAGATCTTTGACCCCTTCTTCTCCACGAAGGGTGTGGGCAAGGGCACAGGCTTGGGGCTCAGCGTGAGTTATGGCATAGTTGAACGCCACGGCGGGAGAATAGAGGTGGAGAGTGAGGTTGGCGTGGGGAGCACCTTCAGGGTAATACTTCCATTGGGTGATTGAAATGGCGAGGATATTGATAGCAGAAGACGACGAAGGTTTGAGGTCTGGGCTGGAGGAGATGCTGAAGGAGGAGGGCTATGAGGTTGAGAGTGTTGAAAACGGGGAGAAGGCTCTGGAGAAGATAAAAAATGAGGACTTCGATGTGCTGCTAACAGACTTGGTAATGCCAAAGATGAGCGGAATGGAGCTGCTCACAGAGGTAAAGAGAACAAAGCCGGATATCAAGGTGATAATAATCACAGCCTTTGCAACCATAGACAGCGCTGTGGAGGCAATTAAGAAGGGGGCAAGTGACTACATAGAGAAACCATTCAAGATAAACGAGGTTCAAAACACCATTCGGCGAGTGCTTGAGGAGGCGAAGTTTGAGAAGCGCAGCAGCGCGCTAACAGGCAAGATTTCCGATGAGGTTATCAAGGCACTTTCAAATCCAATCAGACGCCAAGCTCTGGAGTACCTCTACTCCCGCGGGAAGGTGAGATTCAGAGATATCCGCGATCACCTTGGCATAGATGACCCCGCCAAGCTGAGCTTTCATCTCAAGATTCTGAAGCAGGCGGGCTTAATAGACCAGGATCAGGAGAGAAAGTACTTCCTCAGCACCATGGGCAGGGAGACCTTAGAAGTGCTTGGAAAGGGGTCATGAACGGAAGAGCCTTTTCTGAGATTAAATCTATTAAGAGGGAGATTGGGATAGGGGTGAACAGTGCAGACGCCCCGGAGATGGAAAGCTTTCTTGAGAAGCTTAGAAGCGCTTCACCCCTTATAAAAATTGAGGAGGACGCAGAGATAACGCCAGCGCCAGCGCTGCGCATTGAGAACATCTATTATCATGGGGTTCCAAAACATAAGGAAGCTGAGGCTTTTGCAGAGATTGTGAAAATAGTAGGCTCTGCCTACGAGGGTGCTGAGGAGTTGCCGGCGATAGAGCGTGAGGTGGAGATAAAGATTTTCACTACACCCACTTGCCGGTACTGCCCGAAGGCAGTGGTCGCAGCTGCAAAGCTTGCGAAGGCAAGCGATAAAATCTCACTTCACATATACGATGCCACAGAGTTCAGCGAGCTTGCAGATGCCTACGAGGTAAGCTCAGTACCCAAGATTGTGATTAACGATGTGGTGTTCATAGAGATTCAAACCACAGAAAGGAAATACATGGAGCTTATCCAGAGGGCGATGGAGCATATTGAGGAGCACCAATACTATTCCAGCGAGCATGCTTAGTTTTATATTATATCAATAGAAGGTAGAGGCGTTTTATTAACTTTTGTTTATAAATTGTGAATTTTATTTTTTAAAAAAATATATAAATTGCATTTAGTAAAAATTAGACCGGTGATGGGCATGAAAAATGAAATATTGTTGGTTTCTGTCTTTTTGGGGGTGCTGGTACTGGCAGGTGCTGCAAACGCCACAGAGGCATGTATCTCCTGCCACAAGTCAGTAACCCCCGGTATAGTTGCTGACTACCAGAAGTCAGACATGGCGAAGAATGGCGTCACCTGCCTTGACTGCCACGAGGGTGACCCAGCCAAGGATCCCAGCGTAAGGGACCACAACGGCTACCAGATAACACCAGTGGTTTCGCCGAAGTACTGCGAGAAATGCCACGAAGAGCAGGTGAAGCAGTTCATGGACAGCAAGCACGCTTGGACGGCATTCATAGGTCCACTCAAGCCCTGGTATCTGGAGATGAAGAAGCAGGGCAAGGACCCGCTGAAGCTGGAGACAGCCTTGGCGAATAACCCCAGGGACTTCATACGCAGGAAGGTGACACCGCTCTATCCCGACAGCGGTGCACTGAAGCGCGCGGGCATACTTGACTTGGAGAGCTACAACCACGAGAACCAGGTGCTTGGCTGCATAGAGTGCCACGGCAGCTACGTAATAGCCAAAGACGGCGAGATTCTGGACGGCTGGCCTAACGTGGGTGTGGGCAGGGTTAACCCGGACGGCAGCCTTGGTTCCTGCTCTGCATGCCACACTAGGCACAGCTTTAGCAAGGCAGAAGCGCGAAAGCCCGAGACCTGCGGTCAGTGTCACCTTGGCCCTGACCATCCGCAGATGGAGATTTACGAGGAGAGCAAGCACGGCAACATCTTCTTCTCCATGGAAGACCACAGCTTCCTTGAGGAAGAGGAGCTGACGCCGGAGAACACAAGAGCGCCCACCTGTGCGGTATGCCACATGAGCGGCTTCAACGGCGTGCCAGCCACCCATGACGTGGGGTCGAGACTCTACTGGGAGCTTCAGCCAAAGAAGTCTGTGCCACAGTGGAAGCCTCCAAGCCAGGTTAATGACATAGTCAAGGAGCGTGTGCCTGACGAGGCACTGGCAAAGGAGAACAGAAAGCGCATGAAGAAGGTGTGCAGAGGCTGCCACTCTCCGGCATGGGTGGACGGCTATTTCGAGAGCTTCGACAAGATAATAGAGGACTACAACAGGGTCTATGACTACACCAAGAAGCTGCTCGACACCGCGTATGAGGAGGGCTTGATAGACAAGTCCAACCCCATCGACGAGATTCCAGAGGTAATGTACTACTACATCTGGCACCACGACGGCAGGCGGTGGAGGATGGGCGCCAGCATGATGGCACCCGACTGGACCCACTGGAACGGTGCAGTCGATGCCCTGCTGGACAAGCTCAACATGATGGAAGAATGGATCAAGATGCAGCGCAGGATCAAGCAGCTCGAAGCGGCAGTTGTCAAGGCTCCTGCTGCAGAAGTGCCCAAAGCTGAGGAGGTAGTGCCAGAGAAGAAGCCAGAGGTGACGCCGGAGGTAGCAACCCCGACGCCTGAGGCAAAAGGCGTGTGCGGTCCTACAACGATTGCCGCTATTGCACTGCTACCACTAGCTGGCTATGCAGCGATGAGAAGAAGGAAGCTCTAAGCTTCCAACTATTTTATTTTTTTATTGTGCTATTTTTACCTTTTTATTATGAAGTCGTGGATATTTTTAATCCTACTTTTTCTTGCTGTCACCCTCTATGCAGGTACCCGCTTAGGAGAAGAGAATTACTTTGAAGGATACGCAGAGGGCTACTACGATGGATACCTCGCTGGGCTGAGGCAGGGTTACGAGGAGGGATATGAGCTGTCATGCTTAGAAAGCACCAATGCCTCGCTCGGTGAGATTGCGGAGAGAGAAGGAGTCATAGTAAGGTACTTTGAGCTTCCAGGCAGAGGCTCTGGATTCTACAGCAGGATAAGCACCCGCAGGTACCTGTACTACAAGGTGCTTGCTCCTAGGCACAGCAACCTCTCAGCCTACATCACCCCTGAAGAGGGCGAGGTAGCAGAGCTTGCGCTGATGCTCAGAAAGCACTATCACAGCGATAGAGAGTTTGCAGAAGCTGCTCTAGACATAGTTCAGCAGCTGAAGTTTGAACCTGACATTACAGCTTTCAACACCAAGTACCCCCTCGAAACCCTTGCCGAGGGCTCAGGGGACTGCGAAGACCGTGCGCTTCTCCTGGTCTCGCTGCTACGTGCAGCCGGTATTGATGCAGTGGTTGTGGTGTTCCTAGACCACGTAGGGGCTGCGGTTAGCCTCTCAGAATCCCCCTTCAAGGGCGCTGTCTTCTTTGAGGTTGGTGGGAAGAGGTACTACTATTGCGAGACCACTGGCAGTTACCCAGCGGGTGAGGACTGGAATGTGGGGGAGATGCCCAAGAGTTACGCCACTCAAGGAGCGCAGATAATTTTTTGAAATGCGGCGGTGAAGAAAATATTTAAAACATCCCTGAGCATATACTCGAGCACAATCCTCCTTTCAATCGTTACACAAATATATAATGAGGCGGTAGTTAGGCTTAGTGGTGGTATCCCAATGGGAAATCGCGAGCATGCGTTTCGGGTAAGGGACATCCTCAAGGAGCATCATCGCTGGTTTAGCGAGAGTCTTCCATTGATAGCGAGTGAGAACATCACCTCGCTTCTGGTGCGCGAGGTGTGCGCCAGCGACTTTTCGCACCGCTATGCTGAGGGCGAAGCTGGAAAGCGCTTCTACCAGGGTTGTAAATACATAGATGAGGTGGAGTTCTTAGCTATTGAGCTTGCCCAGAAGCTTTTCGAAGCACCTTACGTCAACGTGCAGCCCACCTCGGGTACAGTCGCCAACCTAGCGTGCTTCTTTGCGCTGGCGAATGCTGGAGATACGATGATGGCGCTTCAGGTACCCCATGGCGGGCATATATCCCATGCGGAGCTGAGCGCCGCGGGTGTGCGCGGATTGAAGGTTAAGAGCTTTCCCTTCGACGAGCAGGAGATGAATATCGACGTTGATAAGGCTGCGAAGAAGATTCGAGAGGTTGAGCCAAAGCTTGTACTCTTCGGCGCGAGCATCTTCCTCTTCCCCCACCCTGTGCGCGAGCTCAGCGAAGTTGCGAAGGAGGTTGGGGCCACGGTGATGTACGACGGTGCACATGTGCTCGGTTTAATCGCGGGCAAGCAGTTTCAGCAGCCCCTTAAAGAGGGCGCCGATGTGATCTCAGCGTCGAGGCACAAGACGTTTCCAGGTCCGCAGGGTGGTGTGATTCTCGCAAAGGAGGAGTATGGTAAGAAGCTCACCCGTGCAGTGTTCCCGGGCTTGGTTTCCAACCACCACCTTCACCACATGGCTGGCTTCGCCGTAGCCCTTGCAGAAATGCTGGAGTTCGGCGAAGCTTATGCCAAGCAGGTGGTCAAAAATTCTAAGGCTCTTGCTCAGGCTCTGAGCGAAGAGGGCTTCGATGTGCTATGCGAGCATAAGGGCTTCACAGAGTCACATCAGGTGCTCGTTGACGTAGCAAAGCAGGGCGGTGGCACTCATGTTGCCGAAGCTTTAGAGAAGGCGAACATCATCCTCAACAAGAACCTCCTGCCCTGGGACGATATAAACAGGAGTGCCAACCCCAGCGGAATTCGCATAGGCACGCAGGAGGTTACTCGCTTAGGGATGAAGGAGAGTGAGATGCGCACCATAGCCGAGCTCATCGCAAGGGTTGCTATCAAAGGCGAGAGCACCGAAAAAGTTAAAAAGGACGTTGCAGAATTGAGGAGAGAATTTAACCAAGTGCACTACAGCTTCGACGATAAGAGGAAAGCTTACGAGTATATTCAATTCTTTTAGAAAGCTTACGACGTGAAAAACATGGATATAAGAGAAGGGTGTACAGCACTCGTGGCTGCGGGCGTATTGCTCGCCTTCTCGCCCGTAAAGATGTATCGTCTTTACAAAGGTTAAGTTTACCCTTTATATCGCCAATTACCTAGTGGAGAGTCTGATATGGAAGCGAAGTTGGAAGAGCTCACAGCGAAGCGCGATGAACTTGAGGCAGAGATAAGGCGGATGAAGCATGAGGTATCTGCGAAGCGCAAGCGCCTGCGCGAGCTGAACAAGCGCAAGCGGGATATCATTGAGGCGATAAAGAAGAAGAACACCGAGGCTAACAAGGCTAGAGAGAAGCGGGACAAGTTAAATGCGGAGATAAAGAAGCTCAAGGCACAGCGCGAGGAAGCCAACGCGGAAGTAAAGAAGATTCTGGAAGAGTACAAGAAAGCGAAGGAGCGTGCCCCTAAGGGTGATTTCAAACGCCTGCAGAGGGAGAAGAACCGCCTAGAATGGAAGCTTCAGACAAGCGTGCTGGAGATTAAGAAGGAGGATGAGCTGGTAAAGCGCATCGCCGAGATTGAGAAGGAGCTTGCGAATTACGCTGAACTTATCGAGATTTCAAAGAGGCTGGAGAAGAAGCGCAAGGTGTCAAAGAAGATTCATGAAAAGATTATAAAGCTCAGCGATGAGTCGCAGAAGTACCACGAAGCCTTTGTGACGGCTGTGGAGAAGATAAAAGAACTGGAGCAGAAGATAGATGAGATTAACAAGGAGAAGCTCGCGCTCACTCAGGAGCTTGACAAGCTCAACGCTGAGCTGGACGAGAAGGTACCCCAGCTCAAGGAGCTGGAGAAGGAGATTGTAGAGCTGGAAACGGGTATTGAGCTGCTACACCGCGAGAAGAGCGAGAAGGAGCTGCGCGAGGAGGCGAAGGCGATATACGAGCGCTTCAAGCGCGGTGAGAAGCTCGATCTTGAGGATATATATCTGCTGAGGAGATTCAACCTCGTGTAATAGGATTATGGAAATAAGGCGAATATACGTAATCTGCGTCGACCGCGATGCAGATATCACCCGGAAGATAGGGGAGAAGGGGCCCATCGTTGGTAGAGAGGAAAACCTGCGCGTGGCTGTGAAGCTGGGGTTAGCTGACCCCACGGAGAGCGACACCAACACAATATTCGAAGCGGTGAGGCTATACGACTTCTACCGTGAGCAGGGGCGAGAGGTTAAAGTAGCCACGCTTGTCGGCGATGAGAACGTAGGCGTGGTGAGCGATGAGGCAATTGCAAGACAGCTGGATGAGATCCTCGCTGAGTTTAAACCAGATGGCGTTGTCTTGGTTACCGACGGTGCTGAGGATGAGCACATCTTACCCATAGTCGAATCCCGCGCAAGGGTTATATCCCTCAGCAGGGTGATTGTGAAGCAGAGCGAGCAGCTCGAGAGCACCTATTACATGATTCTAGACTTCATGAAAGGCATAGCCAACGACCCGAAGCTTTCCCGGATAATAATAGGGTTGCCAGGCATAGCACTGGTGCTGTACATGCTTCTCGGCCCGCACAGCTGGCGCCTCATCGGCGGCGTGCTGGGCGTGTTCCTTATAATCAAGGGCTTTGACCTCGAGGGAATAATTTCGCGCAGCTTTCAGGAGTTCAAGACTTCCTTCATAGCTGGTAAGCTGTCCTTCTTTACATACCTGGTTGCTGCAATTCTCGCTACATTGGGCGCCTTTATAGGCTGGCGCGCGGCTGAAGCACATGGCTATGTGAGCTTCGCGGAGGGGGTACCTGACTTTATCGTCGCTTCTATAGACTTCTTCATGTTCGCTGCCCTCATCGCCCTCGTGGGAAAGAGCATCGACGCCCTGCTTGAGGGGGAGAACGTGAGCAGATACATGGTGCTCATGGTATTCGTCATAGCCCTCCGCCTTATTCTTGACTCAGTGGCGCTTTACATGCGCGGGAAGATAGCTAATGAGATGTTCGCGCTCTCGCTTACGCTTGGCCTGGTGCTTACAATGGTGGCTTTTCTTGGAATACGCGGTAGAAAGAAGAAAGCGGCGAAGGCTTAATATAACCCTAGGGAAGAGCATAGCCTATGCAGCGCATAGCTATTATAGGCGGCACAGGAATATACGACCCCAAGGTTTTCAGCGAGCGGGAGAGGAAAGTCATAGAAACACCCTACGGCGAGGCTTCACCCGCGTTTATAGGCGAACTCGCTGGCAGGAGCGTTGTTTTTATGCCCCGCCACGGGATAAAGCACGAGCTTCCGCCGCACAGGGTTAACTACCGCGCCAACATCTACGCGCTCAAGCAGCTGGGTGTTAGCAGGATAATCGCCACCAACTCGGTGGGTGGGATAAATCAGAGCTTTGCTCCTGGCGACGTCGTTGTGCCCCATGACTTCATAGACTTCACCCGCTCCCGCAGCGCCACCTTCTACGACACCGAAGCTGTGCACGTGGATATGACTCAGCCCTACTGCCCTGAGATACGCTCTGCTCTAATAAAGGCTGCGAGGACTACAGTTGGCAAAGTAGGAGAGCGCGCCGTATATGCTGCGACAGAAGGACCGCGCTTCGAGACGCCTGCAGAGATCCACATGCTCTCTATGCTTGGCTGCGACGTCGTGGGAATGACCGGCTTACCCGAGGCGGTGCTCGCGAGGGAGATGGAGATATGCTATGCCAGCGTGTGCACCGTCACAAACTACGCTGCAGGCATTAAGCAGGAGAAGCTCACCGCCACTGAGGTAATTGAAGTGGTGAAGCAGAACGAGGAGAAGCTTAAAAAGCTAATACTCGAAGCGGTGAAGCTCATACCCGAGGAGCGCCGATGCGGATGCGCCCATGCTCTCGATGAGGCCAGGGTGTAACGTAAAAAGCTTTTTTAATCGCCTACCGTCGCCACCTATCGAAGACGCTTGCCAAACCACGAGGCTTGAATATTACCATCACCACCAGAAGCAGACCAATAATCACAAAGCGCTCGAAGTGCAGGCCCAGGTTCTTGAGCCCCTCCCAGATCAACGTTATAGCCACAGTACCTATTATCGGTCCCTCCAGCGTTGCTAACCCGCCAGCTATTGCATAAATCACCGGCCAGAAGGAGTTGTGCACACTATAAATCTCCGGCGTAATGTATGCAAAGCTATGGGTCTGAAGCGCACCAGCTAGGCCAGCGAGGTATGTGCTTATCAGAAAAGCTATGAGCTTGTACTTGGTGGTGTTAACCCCCAAAATCTTCGCCTCCATCTCGTTCTCCCTTATTGCCGCAAAGGCGACACCGAGCCTGGAGCGCATTATGAAGTAGATGAGAAGAGTGGTGGCTATCGCAAGGAGGAGCATGAAGTAGTACTCATAGAGGTAGCGGTGCTCCAGGGTGGCGCTGAAGAAGCGTTTCGCGGGCATGCCATCGACACCGCCAAAAAGCGAAGTGAACTGGTTTAAGAAAATCGTGCCTATTATTATTGAGAAACCAAAGGTTACCATTGCCAGGAACCACTCCCGCAGACGTACACATATTATGCCAACGAAAACGCCAGCGATGGCAGCGAAGATAGCGCCTATGAAGATTGTAAGAAACGGCGATGTCCCAAGCTTCGCAGCCAGCAGCGCCGAGGCATACCCGCCGATGCCGAAGAAGGCTGCATGCCCGAGAGAAGCCTGCCCTGAGTATGCCAGCAGATTCCACGCGTGGGTGTAGATTATGAAGATTATCATTATTATGAGAACCTTCATAAGGTAGGGGCTTTCGCCCACGACTAAGGGCAGGAGCAGAGCAATTGCAAGCGCCGCGAGCCATAATAGATGCCTCTGTCTCATTCCTCTCCCTCCCCGAATATGCCATGAGGCTTGACTATTAGCACTGCAATGAGTATCAGGAAGGAGATCGCATCCTTCCAGTAGTTGCCGAACAGGTAGCCACCTGCGTTCTCTGCTATGCCATAGATGAGCCCGCCCACAATGGCACCGGGAATGCTTCCAAGCCCGCCTAGGATGATTATCGCAAAAGCCTTGATCGCCGGGAGGGAGCCTGAGTAAGGGTTGAAGAGCTGACCGCTTATAGCCCAGAGCGAACCTGCGGCTGCTGCGAGAGCCACACCCAGACCAAAGCTGAGCATATCTATGCGCTCCACGTTAACACCCATGAGCATCGCCGCCTTTCTATTCTGACTCGTCGCCCGCATCGCCCTGCCCAAGCTCGTCTTTTTTAGAAACAGGTGAAGTGCCAGAAGGATTACGGCAGTGAAGAATACAAGAATCACATAGTCAAGTGGCAGGTTTATGCTGCCCAGGGGTATGGTTTTCGCTGCGTAAGGGCTGTGCATGCTCCTGAAGTCGTCGCCCCATAGAAATGCCACGCCGTTCTGCAGGATGTAAATTAAGCCAAGGCTGACGAAGATCTCATTTAGCTTGCCTGTGCCCAGGATTGGACGAAAAGCGAGGCGCTCAACGGCTATGCCCAGCATCCCAAGCAGGAGCATTGAAGGTATAATTGCGACGTAGGGGTTAATCCCGAAGAGGGCGACTATCCAGAAGGTGATATAGGAGCCCAGCATCAGAAACTCGCCGTGGGCGAAGTTGACAACCTTCATCACGCCGAAGATAAGAGTTAAGCCTGTGGCTAATAGCATGTAGATGCATCCAGCGTATATGCCCCAGAACAGCACCTGCACCGCTATGCCAGCATCTAGCATGGTATCACGTCATCTGAATAAGAAGCAGAGCTTAAAAATTTTCCTATGGAGGGGCTTCATCACCCACTTCGTTCGGGAAGTGATAGGAACCCGCTGGTGGTTTACCCGGAAACGAAGCTTCCGGTGTGACGCAGTTCCTATATAATCTTAAAACGTTAACCCCGCCTTCTGAGCCATGAAACTCGAGATTTCAGTGCTGGGGACTATTATAGTTATCCTCTGGGGCCTGTGGGGCTTTCTCTACAAATACGGTGTTGATAAACTTGGTTTATTTCGCGCCCTTTTCGTGACCAACGTGGTTTACATGCTTACCAATCTTGTTATTCTCGCTTATCTTTATTACAGGGGGATAAGCTTCCCAGTCTCACAGCCAGCGGCGATGCTAACGCTGGGAACAATGGTAGGTGTGACCGCCTCCCTGCTGTTCATGCTCGCCCTGGAAAGGTACCCGGGAAGCATAGTTATACCCCTGACTGCACTTTACCCGGCGGTCAGCGCTATACTTGCGGTGCTCGTTCTGGGAGAGAAAATAAAGGCGGTTAACGCCGCTGGCATTGCTCTGGCGATAGTGGCGGGCTACCTGCTCACAAGGTAGGCTTGTAACAGTTTTTTCTGCTAATCAAGCAAACTTGATTTTCTAATCAATATTATTTGAGAAAAAGCTTAAATATGCCTTATTTTATAAAAAATGATGTAAATTATACAGAGAGGTGGTAAATTTGGAAGACAAAAATGCGCATAAAGTAGAAATGAGCTACAGGATGGAGTGTAAATACAAGGGGGCAGGACTCACCCACTATGTGATGCAGAGTGAGGACTCGCCCTTCTAATTTCCTTTTTTAGGGTGGTAAAGATGCTCCAGACTCTCACTATCGGCGAAACAGAGTTTAAGGTTGATCCGGAGACGAATTTCTGGGGTATTGGGGAGCAGAAAAAGCTGGAAGAGCTGTACTCCAGCGTGAGGGAGGAGCTAATTGGGGAGATGAAGGCTCTGAGGTTCAGCACAGATATAATTCTGCTCTATGTAAATCCCACCGACAGGTGCAACGCCTCGTGCCCATACTGCTACCTGCCCCAGAATATAAAGTCACGCGGAAAAAACATGAGCTACGCTGAGCTCTGCACCGTCGTTGAGAAGGCGATTGAATTTTTTGATGAGAAAGGGATGAAGGGCTCCATAGTGTTTCACGGAAGCGAGCCTCTGATGAACAAGGAGAATATCTTCAGGGTGATTGAGGATTATCACGGCAAGCTTCACTTCGGGATTCAGACGAATGGCCTGCTACTAACCGAGGAAGATGCCGAGTTTATAAAGGAAAAGAGGGTGAACATAGGCATCTCCCTGGATTCGCCGGATGAAAAGACGAACGATTCACTGCGCGGACAGGGACACTACAGGAAGGTTGTCAAGGCACTCGAGTGGTTCTCCCGCTATAGGGGCTTGAATGTGGTGACCACCATAACGAAGCACAACCAGAAGCAGCTTGCTGACATGGTCAGGTTCCTGCATGAGAGGGAGGTTTCGCTGTGCCTGATGAATCCTGTTAGAGGCACTCAAAAAGGTTCTCTCGCTTTACGACCAGAGCCACGGGAGATGGCTGAAGATTTTATTAAAGCTGTGGACACCGCAATTGAGCTGACAAAGCAGGGGAGAAGAATAGTTATAGGCGACTTCGCCAACCTTCTGCTCGGCATCATCGCACCGAGCGCAAGAGTGCTCATGTGCGACATCTCGCCCTGTGGTGGCGGCAGGAGATTCTTTTCAGTTACCGCAGATGGGGAGTGTTACCCCTGCGGTGAGTTCATAGGCATGCAGGAGTTCGCAGGAGGCAGCATATTCGACAATACTATTGAGGACATCTCAAACTCAAAGAGTTTCAGAAAGGTGGTGAGCCGCGCAGTTGAGGAAATAGAAGAGTGCAACATCTGCCTCTTCAAAAACATCTGCGGTGCCCCCTGTCCTGCGGAGATATACTCCACCGATGGCAGCATGTATAACAAGAGCTACTACTGCGATTTTTACAAGAAGGTCATAGAGCATGCATTCAAGGTGATTCTTCGCGGTGACACCTGGCATGTCCTTCGCAGGTCAGCGCTGAGGGAGAAGTTCAGCATTTAAACTCCTCGTGCATAGCCTTTGCAAGCGCAGCCTGCGCATACAGCGACGAGAACCTTTCTCTGAGCTGCGCCACAAGCTGCCTCACGGTGTAGCCTTCATGCTCAAACTCAAACTTGTAGGCAACCTCCCACAGCACCAGAAACTCAGGCGGCGCCGCTGAAAATTTCCGCTCCACTTCAGGGTGTAAAGCCTCTTCAAGTGTCTCAAGGCTGAGCTCACCCTTCCCCACCATTGCTATCGCGCTCGTCAGCCTGCGCACCATCTCCCAGAGAAAGCTTTCCCCCTTAAAGGTTAGCACAATAACCTCGCCTTTTTTGTCAGCGGTAACCCTGAGGAGCCTCCGCGTATAATTTTTCTCCCTGGCGCGGGTGAAGTTGTGGAAACTGTGCTCACCCTCAAGAATGCTGCACGCCTTCTTTATTGCCTCAAGGTCAAAGCCTTCATCGTAGAGGAAGTACTTGTAGGTTCTGTGGAGCGCGTCGTAGCGCGGATGAAAGCTTTCTGGCACTTCTCTTATTGCGAGTACCCTTATGTCCCTGCTCAGCTGTGCATTTATCGCCCTTGGCTCGAGCTTTCTATCCATATCAAAGGCAAAGACGTTGCCCAGCGCACTAACCCCGCGGTCAGTTCTCCCTGCGCTCTTGAAGTTCCTCACCTCGCCAAAGGTGCTCAAAGCGCGGAGAAGCTCGCCCTCTACTGTGCGTTTCTCTGGTTGGCGCTGCGAGCCATAGAAAGCTGTGCCCTCGTAATATACCTTCGCTGCAAACCTCATAATCTTATCACTAAGTTTATTTATCGCAGGCTGATAATAAATCCTATGAGGGAGGTGACCCTTGAGGATATAAAACGTGCTGCTGAGGTTATTAAAAGCAAGGTGCACCGCACCCCGCTTGAGCGCTCTCATACCTTCTCCATGCTTGCAGGGGGCGAGATTTACCTCAAGGCAGAGAATCTCCAGAAGACAGGCTCTTTCAAGTCGAGGGGTGCTATCAATAAAATCGCCTCCTTGAACCAAGCCCAGCTGAAGCGAGGGGTTATCGCCGCCTCCACCGGAAACCACGCTCAGGGCGTGGCTTATGCTGCTTCTCTATTTCGCGCGCGCTGCACCATTGTTATGCCAGAAAACACCAGCATATCCAAAATTCTGGCTACACGTGGGTATGGGGCGAGGGTCATCCTTAAGGGAAAAACCTTCTCAGACGCCCTCAAGGAGGCGAAGAAGCTTGCTAAAGAGGAAGGGCTTTGCCTGATCCATGCCTTCGAAGACCCTCATATTATCGCGGGTCAGGGCACAATTGCACTAGAAATCCTCGAAGACCTGCCCGAGGTGGAGCAGATTGTTGTACCCGTAGGCGGGGGAGGCTTGATTTCGGGCATAGCAATAGCTGCGAAGAGTATTAAAGAAGAGGTAAAAGTAATCGGCGTGCAGGCGGAAGCTGTAGCGGCGATGAAGGCAAGTTTAGCAATGGGAAAGCCCACATCGGTGAAGCTTTCCACAACCATCGCCGATGGGATAGCAATTAAAAGCCCAGGCAGGCTCACCTTCCAGCTGATTCAGCGCTACGTGGATAATGTGGTTACCGTCACCGAAGAGGAAATCGCTGAGGCGATGCTTCTCCTCCTTGAACGCGCCAAGCTTGTTGCTGAAGGTGCTGGCGCTGCGTCACTGGCAGCCTGCCTTTCAGGTAAGGTACCCTGCAAAGGAAAGACCACCGCGGTGCTCATAAGCGGGGGAAACGTGGATTTAAACCTGATTTCCCGCGTAATAGAGAAAGGTCTGGTAAAGCGGGGGAGGTACCTTCACCTCAGCGTGGTGGTTAAAGACCTCCCCGGGGAGCTCAAGGCGATGCTTGAGACAATCGCCGAAAAAAGAGCAAATGTGATCTCCGTAGTCCACGACCGCCTGCAGAAAGGCATACCTCTGGGCGAAGTCAGAGTCGACGTTGTGGTTGAAACCTACGGCTTTGAACATGCCGAGGAGATAAAAGAGGCGCTGATCGCTAAGGGTTACCTTTTGCTATAGCAGCGAGCACACTTTCAAGCTCCTCCACATTAACCTCGCGCTGCTCCTTTGCGCGCATGTCTTTAAGGAGCACCTTGCCTTCTTTAATCTCCTCTCCTACGAGAATAACGTACGGTATGCCCTTGGCATCAGCATAAGCTAGGGCTTTTTTTACCTTCCTGCGCATAACCTCAAGCTCGCACACATAGCTGCGTCTTACTAAAGAGGCAACCTCTATCGCATAGGGCACAAGCTCCCTACCCATAGGTATGACCATGAACAGCGTTCTCTCCGTATCTGGGAGCTTTACTCCTTCCTTCTCAAGTGCAAGTAGCAAACGGTCAAAGCCAAAGGCAAAGCCGCTCGTAGCTACGGGTTTGCCCCCAAAGACCTCCGCCAAGGAGTAGCTTCCGCCCCCGCATATCTGCTTCTCGGCACCCAGCTTATAGGCATAGACCTCGAAGACCATACCGGTGTAGTAGTCCAAACCTCGAGCTATGCCCAGGTTGAGGTAGTAATTTTTAACCCCGAAGCTCTCAAGGGCGTCGAGGATTTCTTCAAAGCTGCGAAGCTCCTTTAGCACAGACTCTCTTCCAGCGAGCAGCGCCTCAGCACGCTCAACCACCTCCCCGCGCCTGCCTTTCAGCTCAAGCACGCCAAGGATAACCTCCTTCTCCTCTTCCGGAAGTTCAAGCCTGTTAAGCTCTTCCTCAAGCTGTGCCTCGTCCCCCTTATCTATAACCCCCATTATGTGCGCCTGAGCCTCTTCGCCAATGCCATTCTCAGCCAGGATTTTCCTGAGTATGCCGATGTTGCCTATGTGAAGCTCATATTCTCTTATCCCGAGTTCCTCAAGCACCGCATTGACGAGGGCAATAACCTCAGCCTGCGCCTCTGGCGAGGAGGAACCAATAAGCTCCACGCCTGCCTGCCAGAACTCACGGTACCGCCCCGCCTGGGGACGCTCGTAGCGGAAGCAGTTTCCAAAGTAGTACAATCGCAGAGGCTTGGGCGAGTTTTGAAGCTTATTCACATACAGGCGCATCACCGGTGCAGTTAACTCTGGCCTAAGTGCCAGGTCGCGCCCGCCCTTGTCCTTAAAGTGGTAGAGGTGCGCCACGATATCCTCGCCCGACTTCGCAGTAATCAGCTCAAGGTGCTCAAAGGTGGGAGTGGCTATCTCCTTGTAGCCAAACCTTATAAATACGCGGCGTATCATCTGCTCCACGTAACGCCTAGCCGCCATCTCTCCGGGAAGAAAATCCCTCGTGCCTCTGGGCTTGGAGTACTTCATAAATATCGCCTGGTATATTAACGCCCGGCAGTTTTAAAAATTTATTCCTATCAGAAACTCCTTCCCTTCTCAAAGAGGTAGATGCCATTCCTAACCTTCACCGGCTTCCAGCCCATGACCTTGAATTCCCGCGAGACAACTCTAGCTCCATGCCTGAGCTCCCTCTCAATGAGAGGCTTCAACTCTTCCTGCACCCACAGCGTGAGGTAGTAGGTAACCACGTCAGCATTGGCGACGGCGATGCTCTCATCTCCGCCCTGGTGCTTCCAGAAGCGAGGCTCAAATATGTTGCCGTGGAAAATAGTTATCCTGTCCTGCAGTCCTCGACTCTCTATTTCTTCCCTCGCCCACTCCACCAGGTGGGAATTCACCTCTATTCCAAAGCAGCGCGCACCAAACTCCTCTGCGGCGACTATGAGTATCTCCCCAGTGCCACACCCAAGGTCGTAGACCACTTCACCCTCCTTCACACCTGCCAAGCTGAGCATCTCTCTCGCCCTGGCTTCGCTTGTGGGCACGTAATCGCAGGTCGCCATCAAAAAATACTTAGGCTATGAGGCTAAAATAATTTCTGGGCTTTTGGAAGGTGGCGCAGCATGGAAGAGGATGCAATCCTCTACTCCTACGGAGGTAGGACTCTAAAGTACATCCTGCCCCCGCCTCAGGGGGATGAGAGCGAGGGAAACGCTGATCTGGGCGAGGTTGAGGTCGCCGGCTTGGTCATTGCCGGCAGATTCTTCAGGCTTGGTAAAAAAGTCGCAAGCCCGGAGAAGTGCAGGCGCTGTGGCAGGTGCTGCCTTACCCTGGGAAGCAAAATTCAGGCTTCGCCAAGCGATGTGGAGCGCTGGATTCGCGAGGGCAGAGAGGAGGTGCTCCGCTACCTTAAGATGGAGGAAAACGGTGGAGCTTTAATCACCGACGGGACTCTTGAGATGGGCGACGAGAGCGGGCGGTGTGTCTTTCTTACTAAAATCGACGGCGCTTATGCATGCGCCATCCATGAGACAAAACCCGAGGTGTGCCAGGAGTATCCCCTCAACGTGGGCGGAGTGTGCAAAGGTGGAGTGGATTTCAGGGAGTAAGCCTCGAATAAAACTGGGTAAGCACATCAGGCGATATATACAGAAACCAGCGTCTATTCTTCCGCCTCACGCAACGCCTCCTGGAAGGCAGAGAAAAGCCCTTCATCGAAGGCGACCAGAATAACCCTTTCCGGCAGCGCATCCCTTGCAAGGTGCGCCAGAATCTCCTGGAGCATTGCCCTTGCCGCCTCATCCTTGGGTACGCCGCCAACGCCTGTGCCCATACCCGGGAAGGCAACGCTCCTGAAGCCATGTTGCGAGGCTGCTTGCAACGCTGCTCTTGTTGCCAGGCGAACCTCGTTTACGCCCACCCTCTGCGCTGGCTTTTGCATTGTGCTGGCGTGAATCACCGCCTTTGCTTTAAGCCTTCCCGCAGTCGTTACTGCGGCGCTGCCAACGTTGATTGGAGCCTTCGCCATTGCCTCGCGTTCTATCTCCTCGCCACCCCTGAGCTTAATCGCCAGTGCCACGCCTCCGCCCATTACGCCGTAGCTGTTGGATGGGTTCACTATGGCATCTGCCTCGACCTGTGTTATGTCACCCCTTACCACGCTTACCCTGTTCTTGAGGCTCATAAAAAATAGATTGGGTGGAGAATATTAAAAACCTAAGCCTCAGACTTCCACTTCTGTTCTATAAACGCAGGTATGCGCGAGGAATCTATTGGGCCGACGATGACCTCCCAGCCAGTGAGGTCTTCAATCTCGCCGCTTATGCGCGCTGCCATGCCAGGGATTATCAGCTTGCGGTGCTTCACCTTGTTCTCGACGCCGCTCTCCTCGATTGCCTCCTTCACGAGGCTGCCCGTAAGCTTTGCACCTGCCATCGCGGGCTCAACGGCCAAGCCTTCGGTGTTGACCACCAGCAGGTAGCAGTCCACCTTCCCTGCCTCTATGTCAGATGCGACGGTGTAGTAGGTAAGGGCAAAGTTCGTGGTCAGGAGCACAGGCGAGTTCTCGTCGGGCTTGCCAATCTCATAGAGCTTCGCATCCACCTGAATCGGCACCCTCGGGTCGGTGTATATGTTCTGCCTCAGGGTGAGCAGCGGAAGCAGGGAGAACATGTCCATGGAGTGGAGTACCAGAAGGTCTGCGTAGCGCAGAAGCTGGGTGCTCGCTATGATGCACTCCTGCATCGCGGCTTTAGCAGGCTCGTCGCCATTTAACCAAGCGACGAGGGGCACGCCCATTATAGGGTAGCCCGCCAGCTTCTCGCCCTTCTCAATCGCCAGCCTGCGCAGCATCACCATATTCTCAAGGCTCGAGCCGAACTTCGCGCCCAGCGGATAGGTGCCCACGTCGAGAACAATATCCTCCACACCCTTGCTGCGCAGCTTTGCCACGAGCTCAAGCAGCCCCTGAATATCGCCAGGCGAGGAAGCTACTACAGGTGCGTTGTGTTTCACAGCAAGCTCGGCCACGGCGTCTACGTTCTCCTTCGTCGCCGCGTAGATAAGGGGTCTCCGCTCTATCGCTATTTCCAGACCAACCTCCAGATGCTCTGGATCAAAGGAGCACAGCATTAATGGGAGGTCCGAATTCTCTACCGCGGTGACCACTGCCTCGCCGAACCTCGCGGGGTCGCCGCTCTTTGCTCTCACCGCTATACCATCAAGGCGAAGCTTTTGCCCCACGCGCTCTATAGCAAACTTGTTTATTTTCGCCACTCTTTCAGCGAGTTCGTCAGCTGGCAAGTCGTCGTTCACGTCTATGAAAAGCGCCGTGGGATTGAAGAAGGTAAGCTCGTGGCGGTACATTACCTCCTCGCCGCCTATGACGCAGGCGCGCTCTCCAGTGCCAATAACCACCTCCTTAACGGGAGGCGTCACCAGCTCCACAAGCTTATCCAGCTTCTTTTTGTATTTTTCTTCCCTCACAAGGGGTGCGCAGTCCTCGTACTTCTTCTTGCGCTCTATGAGCGCACTCGCAAAAGCCATGCAGGAGTCTTCACCACACTCCTTGCAGTTCAGTCCGGGTAAGTGCTTGTATATCTCAAGGGGTGATACCTTAGCCATTTCCCATCGCCTCTCAACATTGTCACATAAACTCAATCGCCTTGTAGGGGCATGAGTCCACGCACACGCTGCATGGTCGCGACTCGCTGGCATCCTCTTCAAAGCGCCGGCACGCCTTGACGTTCACCACCTTCACCACGCCGTCTTCTATTTTGAGCACCACGTCTTTGCTGGCGCTGCCCTTGCCACCGCTCACCTCTAAGCTAACGGCAACGTTCGCTGGGCAGGCGTCGACGCAGTTGCCGCAGCCTGTGCACCGCTCCTCGTGAATCACGAACTTTGTTGGCGTCGCAGCGAGCACCTTGCTGATAAGCTCCTTGAGCGCGAGCTTCTGGCGCAAGTAGCGCGCCTCGTTTATTGTCGGGCACTCATCCAGGTAAGCCTTGCCACTCACCAGCTTTACCGCGAAAGCCATGCAGCTCGCGTTGCCGCACTTCTTGCAGTTGGTGCGTGGCAGGAGCTTGTGAACCTCTAGCGGCGATACCTTTGTCATGCCTAGACCTTCAGCCAATTCTCATACTTTATCTCCACTCCTTGGTAGTCGCCGAAGATGGAGTCGATTATCGCCTTAATCGCCTGCACCGCACTGGGGTGGAGCATCATCATTATGTCAGCTCCTGCGATCATAACAGCTAGAGCATTGACAGTCTCCCAGAGGGGCCCACGGTACTCGCGGGGACCCCACTCCGCGACGTTCATCCACGCCTCGCGCGCCGCCCATGCGTTGGTAACGCCGCAGCTTACAGGAAAAGCCAGTTCCTTCTCGCCCTTGAGGGCGTTGATCTTTATGCGCTCTATCATGGTATAGGTGTACTCCAGACCATAGCCCAGCGCCGCCGTTGTGGGGTCTTGCACAAGTCGTTCGCGTGGCAAGCCCTCTTCCAGCAGGAGCTTGTTCAGTGTCTTCTGATCGTTTATGTCCAGAGAGACCCAGCTCAGCACATTGTGGTTGTACTTAACCGCCGCATCCACGATGCGCTTGTGGTCGAGGTCCAAGTTTGCGCTCGCAAGCAGGCAGCGCTCGTTCTCAGCAACCGCCGCCACCTTCTCAAAGAGCGCCGGGTCCTTCTCCGGGTTGCCAGAGCCGCCTATTACTATGGGCACATCTACTGCCTGAAGCACCTCCTCCACGGTTTTTGCAGCCTCGCTGATGGGCGTGTCCTTAACCTTCGGGTCAGTAGAGACCAAGTGAATGGTAACTAGGTCTGCACCACGCTTCACAGCCTCGCGTGCCCATTCAGCGGGCGAATCCCAGAAGTCGCCCCACGCCTCGCGCAGAGCCTTGGGGAACTGGGGCTGGGGAATGTCGAAGACATCAAAACTCACCACGGGCTTATTAACCCACCCTCCTTCAAAGTGGTAGAGGGTGCGCTGCCCGCCTATTTTTATCACCTTGCTCCTGCTACCGCCCTCGCTGCGGGTTGCTCCAAGGGTTATTTCCTCCACCTGCCCGCGGTACTCCTTTACGGGCTTCTCAAAGGTTATCTCAGGTAGCGCCTCCAGCTTCTGCTCCGGCTTTGCCTCCAGCGTAGCTGCCGCCTGCGGCTGAAGCTGCTGAAGAATTGGCATCAGCATCGCCTGCTTTGCCTGTATCACAAGCTCCTCCACATCCAGCTCCACATTCTCCAGCTCTATGCTCTCCACGTCCACCAGGCTTTTTATTATGTCCTCAAGGTTGAGTTTCATGCTCCTACCTCACGATCTTTTCTGCTATCTCGCGCACTGCCTTAAGCGCAGGCGTGTCAGGAGGAAGCTCTACAAGTGGCTTCCCTTCGTGATCATAGTGCCTGACGTTCTCGTCCTCGGGCACGACTCCTATAACCTTTAAACCTATCTCACGGGCGTACTCTTCGAGCTTCTGCTTGGTTTCCTCAGTTGCGCGGTTTATAACCACGTATATGTGCTTGAACTTTATTTTCAGTTCCTCTGCAAGCTCTTTAATCCTTGCGGCGGTGGTTATCCCTCGCTTTGAGGTGTCAGTGACCACGAGCATCACGTCCACGTTCTGCGTGGTTCGCCGCGAGAGGTGCTCCAGCCCTGCTTCCGTGTCTATCACCACATAGTCGTAGTTCTTGGCGAAGGTGTCGATTATCTCACGCAGCACATGATTAGCGGCGCAGTAGCATCCTGGCCCTTCTGGGCGTCCCATGCTGAGCAGGTCGAAGGCTCTGGTTTCTACAATAGCGCGCATCGCCTCGTATTCCAGCTGCGAGCGCCAGCTCACCCCAGGCGGGAGGCTATCGCGCTTCTCAAGAAGCTCCTCGCGTATGTCGCCTATGGTGCGCTCCACATCTACGCCGAGAGCTTCAGGAAGGTTTGAGTCGGGGTCACTATCTATGGCTAAGATATCGTAGGCGTTGTGTTCAGCGAGACAGCGCACCAGCAGGCTTGCTATCACCGTCTTGCCGGTGCCGCCCTTGCCAGAGACAGCGATTATCATCCCTTTCTCCTTATTATTACCTTTTCTGCGTATATCTTGGCATTCTTAAAGGTGATTGTGAACTCAGAGGGAGAGCCCGCCACAGGCATGCCCTGCGCTGGCAGCGTGAGTTCTGGCAGCGTTGCTACGGGCTGCGCCTCCTGCTCGCGCGTCTCCTCTTCTGCTGCCTCTTCTTCAGCCTCCTCCTCAGCAAGGCGCTCCAGCACGGGGTGCTGCTTCTGCTTCAGGAACTCCTTGAGCGACTCGAGGTCAGAAGCCTCAAGCTCTGTGGCAATTTTATCGTACATCTCCTCGGGAATGGCGTCGCGCACGCGCTCCTTGAGCTGGGAGGGCATCCACACTATGCGCTGCCAGCCTCCGTCAGCCTGGAGAAACTTAGGGGAGCGCAGGTAGGCTATGCCTATGCCCAAGAAGCCCTGGCTCTGTACACCGCCGCCCACCTGCCCTGCCATGGTGGAGAAGGGTATGCCGAAGGGAGTAACGCCCTGGAAATCGCGATGCACAATGCCTATGCCATCCACCTCGGGTATGTAGAAGGCGATAGCCTCAAAGCACCCGCAGGAGGTGTGGGGGTAGTCGAAGATGCTGTGGAGGTAAACCCGCTCTATTGCCCCATTGCTCTTCTCCCGTATAACCTCGTTTATGCCGGAGTACTCCCCCTTTATCGGGTCAAGAACCTCGCCCTTTGGAATCTCAAAGATTGGACCGTTGGGGTCGACCTTCACCGCCGCTCTGCCTTCAAACCAGGAAATTGCTCCGCAGCCTGAGGTTCGACTTGGGGTAATCGCACACACGTGCGTCGGCGCGAAGCTCTGGCAGAGCAGGCAGCCGTAGAACACGTCCACCTCCTCATCCTTAAGCGCCGCCGCCTTTGCATCGCGCTTCTCGTATACTTCTCTCGCCCTGGCGATGTGCTCATCCACAGCTTTCTCATCGGTGTAAAAGGTGACCTGCATCTTCTCTATAACATCGAACTCGCTCTTGTAGAGCTTTATAAGCGCCTTGCCAACGTGGTAGAGCTTTAGCCCCTTCTTGGCTGAGTCCTTGCTAACCCTGCACCATATTATGTCTCGGGAGTTGAGATGCATGAACCCCTGAACGTAGTTGGAGAAGTCGTGAATCCTGCGCTCAAACACGCCCTCTAGGTCCTCTTCCAGCTTCTCCCCAGCGACCTTGATGAATATGCCGAGAGGATAGCGTCCGCCCTCCTCCATCGCATCGATGTCGGGTCCGACAACCTCAACCTTGCCGTCCTCAACCTCTTCGGGAGGCGCAACTATGAGAAGCTCCGCACCCTTGCTTTTAGGTCCAGCCAGGTCCACGTACATGTTTGACTTTCTTATCCTCTCACCCTCATAGATTAAGCCAACATCAACGGGGATTTCTTCATCCATCACCTTGCACCTCTCGAATAAAGTTCATGATTTTTCATGATATATATCTTTTTTGGTAACGTCTGGTGTGGCATTTGCAATACTCCAGCGGGAGGTTGACATCTCAGCGCTTCTTAACAACATAAATCTATATTTATTTACCTCGGGAATTTCAGGAATTTAGATTACATGTTAGATTCGTTGGCTATATCAGGCTTTTTTTGCAGAGAGCTGAGAACACTCAAGGGTGGTGAATAAGATAGGCACAGGCGAGTATGTTGTGAAGTGCCCGGAGTGTGGAAGCACTGATTTGTACCACGACTATGAGAGGGCAGAGGTTATCTGCAACCAGTGTGGTCTTGTCGTGGACGAGGACCTGATGGACGAAGGCCCTGAGTGGCGCGCCTTTGACAACGAGCAGGCTGAGAAGCGCTCCCGCACAGGTGCGCCGATGACATACCTCATACACGACATGGGTTTGTCCACGACGATAGACTGGCGCAACAAGGATTCTTCAGGGCGTGATATACCCTCTCAGCAGCGCGCCCAGCTTTACCGCATGCGCAAGTGGCAGCAGCGCATCCGCGTGAGCAACGCCAAAGAGCGCAACCTCACCATAGCGCTAACCGAGTTAAATAAGATAGCGTCGAAGCTCGACCTGCCCAAGAATGTGCGCGAATCTGCGGCGGTGGTGTACCGTAAGGCTGTGGATAAGGGCTTGATTCGCGGGCGCAGCATCGAGGGTGTGGTTGCGGCGTGCATCTACATCGCGTGCCGCCGCTGCTCTGTGCCTCGCACGTTGGACGAGATAGCTGAAGCAAGCATGATGGATCGCAAGGAGATAGGGCGCATCTACCGCTTCATTCTGCGTGAGCTGGGTATAAACCTCTCGCCAACAACGCCTCTGGACTATATCCCACGCTTCTGTTCCTCTCTTGGCTTATCCCGGGAGGTGCAGATGAAGGCGATGGATATACTGAACAAAGCCATGAATCTGCAGCTAACCTCTGGGCGTGGCCCCACTGGCGTTAGCGCGGCTGCGATTTACATTGCCTCTGTGCTGGTGGGCGAGCGCAGAACGCAGCAGGAGATAAGCGAGGTAGCGGGCGTTACTGAGGTTACCATACGCAACCGCTACAAGGAGATTGCGGAGAAGCTCGAGATTGAGATTACGATGTAGCTCTGCAGCTGTAAATGCGGGTATAGCTCCTTCTGGCTTTCCAGAAAGTCCAACTCTAAACATAACGCAACATTTTTTCATAACCAAGATTATACTAAAAAGAGGTGAGAGTATGCCGGTAGTTAGGATAACCATGTGGAAGGGCAGAAGCAAAGAGCAGAAGGCAAAGCTTGCGGAGGCGATTACAAAAGCGATGGTGGACATCGCCGGCACTGCGCCGGAGCATGTGCACATAATCTTTGAGGATGTGGAGAAAGAGGACTGGGCAATCGCGGGTAAGCTGTGCGAATAGGGACTAACATTACCTTTGCCTTACGAGACGATGCGCTTTGCTGTTATGAAAAATTATGAAAATTTCATAAAATTTCATAAAGGTTCTCAAACAAGCTTTTATATATTGTAACAATCTTAGAAAGTTGTGGTGATATACATGGGCGAGAGAAGCGAGAAAATAACAAAGATTCTTCAGGTGGTTGAAGAGCAGGACGTGGCCTTCGTTAAGTTTCAATTTACAGACATTCTGGGAATACTAAAGAGCTTCGCCATACCTGCGCGTGAGCTTGAGACTGCCCTTGAAGAGGGTATGGGCTTCGACGGTTCGTCGATTCTCGGCTATACCCCAATCCATGAGAGCGACATGGTGGCAATGCCTGACCCTGATACCTTTGCGATTCTTCCGTGGCGCCCCCAGGAGAAGCGTGTTGCCCGCATAGTCTGCGACATACTTACCCCTGACGGCAAGCCCTTCGAGGGTGACCCGCGCTATGTGCTTAAGCGCAACCTCGAAGAGGCGAAGAAGAAGGGGTTTGTAATGAACGTTGGTCCTGAGCTGGAGTTCTTCCTCTTCAAATCCATGGAGTGCCCAGAGACCACTGACCTAGGCGGCTACTTCGACCTTCTACCACTGGACGAAGCTGAGGATGTTCGCAGGCAGATAATCTTCGCCCTTGAGGCTATGGGCATACCCGTAGAGTACTCCCACCACGAGGTGGCGCCGAGCCAGCATGAAATAGATCTGCGCTATGCCGATGCGCTCCGTATGGCTGATTATGCCCTGGCATACAAGATGGCGGTTAAAGCAATAGCCAGGCAGAATGGTCTGTATGCCACGTTCATGCCAAAGCCGCTCTTCGGTGAGAATGGCTCGGGTATGCACACACACCAGAGCCTCTTTACCCTAGATGGGCAGAATGCCTTCTTCGACGCCAACGACCCGGATGGCTGGTACCTGTCAAAGGTTGCAAAGCAGTACATTGCCGGCTGCCTGAAGTATGCCCGGCAAATTACACTGGTGCTCGCTCAGTGGGTGAACTCCTACAAGCGCCTTGTTCCGGGTTACGAGGCTCCTGTGTATGTGAGCTGGGCACGCCGCAATCGCTCCGCAATGATACGCGTGCCCCTTTACAAGCCCGGCAAGGAGAAGGCAACACGAATAGAGTACCGTGCCCCCGACCCCGCGTGCAACCCGTATCTCGCTTTCTCAGCCATGCTCGCCGCTGGTCTGGCTGGCATAGAGGAGCAGCTGGAGATTCCAGACCCAATTGAAGAGGACATCTTCCACATGAGCGAGAGGCGCAGAAAGGAGCTGGGTATTGAGAGCCTCCCCGCAAACTTAGGCGAGGCTATAGTAGAGTTTGAGAACTCTGAGCTTATGCGCCGCGCCCTCGGCGACCATGTGTACGAGAATCTACTGAAGCTCAAGCGCGAGGAGTGGGACGAGTACCGCGTGCAGGTGCATCCTTGGGAGCTTCAGAGGTACTACAAAATCCTCTAAAACCCCAACCCCATCCCCTATTTTTTCTCTTTTAGCATTTCTTCTATTGCAGTGTAGAGAGTGGGTAAGTCTATAGGTTTTGTGATGTAGTCGTCAGCTAGCTCCATTGCCTCGCGGCTTTCTTTCTCGATGGTTGAGCGCACACTAACCACTATAACAGGTATATCCTTGAGATTCTCGTCGGAGCGAAGTTTGCGCAGAAACTCTGTGCCGTCCATGCCCGGCATCATGAGATCAAGGAGTATCAGGTCAGGCTTTGTTTTCTTAAGAAGTTCAAGAGCCTCTGCGCCGCCCTCCGCGAGTATGGCCTCATACCCCTTCCGATTGAGAATCATCTCAACCATAGCCAGAATATCTGGCTCGTCGTCCACAACCATAATCTTCGTCATATTCATTCCTCACTCACGAGTAGGCTGGCAAGCTTCTTTATAGCCACGCTCCCTGGCGATTTGGGATTGGCAAGCATCACCGGCTTGCGCTCCTCCACGCCGCGGTAGACTTCCAGATCCACCGGTATTGTGACAATTACCTTGTGCCCAAGGCTGTCTTCCACTTCTTTTACACTCATTTCTCCCATACCCCTTCCCACTTTGTTGAGCACTACCCGCAGAGGCTTGTTCATTTCCTCCGCTATTTTTACCGCCTTCAGATTGGTTATAACTATAGGCAGCCACGGATTTACCACAAGCAGCACCTCATCGCATGCTTTGAGGATATTCCTCAGGCTTTCTCCCAGGCTGGGGGAAGTGTCTACAATAATGTAATCATAATCATTGTGGAGGTTTTCCACCACCTGCTTAAGGTTGCTCAGATTCACCTCTTTAACGCTGGTTATTGATCCTGCGAGCAGGTGCAGACCAGTGTTTGAGTGGATGTAAACGCTCTCTTTTGCAAAGGATGGGTCTTTAAGGGCATAGCTGATTCCTGGCGGTATTACATCAATTATTCCCAGGTAGAGGCTCAGGTTTGGCGATATGGTGTGCGCATCTACAGCGAGCACCCGCTTTTTAAAGTCAAGCATCAGGCTGAGGGCGAGATTCAGAGACACTGCGGTTTTGCCCACTCCTCCCTTAGCTGATATTATCCCTATTACTCTACCCCTGCCTTCTGAACCAACCACTACTCTTCCTCCATGCTGCTCTTTATCCTTCCTACCGCCTCAACCACTTCCCTGCGATAAACCCGTCTCTTCCGATATATATGTATGGCAGTATATACTAATAAAAGCAACGCTCCAAGGCTCAGCGCTGGGATTAGAAACTTCCTGAGATTTATCCTCCTTGGCTCCTCCTGCAGGATAAGTGTCAGTGGCTGTGAAACCTCTCCGTCTTCGCTAAACGCCCTCGCGAGGATGGTGTAGCTTCCTGGTGGCGCATCGCGGGGTGGCTTCACAGTAAAAACCAGCTCCTGTGCATACCCCGGGAGAAGCAGTTTTGTAATCTCTGGCGGTGAAACTTCCCAGCCAGGGTGTGCCACTAATTTGAAGGTGAGATTCATCGCCTCCAGGGTTGGGTTGGTTATCCTCAGCTTCACCTCAGATTCCTTACCTGGCACCGCATACGCAGCGAGGGCACCTGAGAACTGGAGAAGCTCAATACCGCTGACGCTGGTATAAAACACATTCACCTGTCGCAGGGGCCAGTATATGTAGGGCGAGTACCTCGCCGCTATGCTTCCCACCTCATACTCCAGGGTGTAGACCTCATACGGATCAACCTCGCTAAGGCGCCACGCAACAAGAGGGTCAGCCTCAAGCACAGCCACAGGGGTTTTAAAATTTATCTCCTCCACACTGGAGGCGATCTCTTTTGGAATCTCCTCTAGGATTTCTATACTCCCCACCCTAACGCCTGAGTTCTCAACCTCCACGCTCACCAAGGCTTTGCCTTCTTTTTCATTCAGGTAAACCTTCCTGAGCACCGCTGGCTTTTCAAAGTCGAGGGGATAGGGCTTAATTCTGAATATGAAGCTGGCAATTGCCTCCTCCTTTGCGCTCTTCACTCTGAGCACAGCTCTGCGGTCTCCAGGCAGGGCGCTGTTGGGCACGCTTATTGCAATGTTTAATCCCACGCTCTCATTGCCCCTGATTGTTACTTCCTGAGGCTGCAGTGTTACCCAGCCTCTGGGAATCCCCTCTATACTAATCTTTATGTCGCGAATCTCCTTCTCTGAGGGATTCTCCAGCTCAAAAGACACCGCAGATGAATCCCCAGGCTTGCCCTCTATCAGCACAGGAAAGAACCAGACTCTCAAGTGAGGAGTATCATTCTTAATATCTCCCTCCCCCACTTTTTCGTGCTCCGCTACGATGCTCAGCGTGCCCACTTCTGAGGTGTGATAAGAGCGATTGTCGTAATACACCTTTGCCACAACGCGATATTCCCCTACGCCCAGAGTGACGAGATGGTCCCTAAAGAGACTCATATTGCTCCCGGCAGCCAGCACATGAGGCGTGAAGTTTATCTTCTCCACAAGCGAGGAGTCCAGGTAGATTTCTATCTCCGGCTCTATGTCAGTCGCCATATTGCCGGTGTTTTTAATCTCGAGTGCAAAGTCAACAATCTGATTCTGGGTTATTACCTTGGGTGTCACGGAAAGGGAGGAGATTTTTATCTGCTTTAGCGGGGTTGCAGACTCTACCGGGGCGACATTGGATTCCGCTCTCACACCTGCTGTAATCAGCACCAGCAATAAAACAGCGGCACAGATATATCGCTTCATACCTCTCACATTACTGCACTCTCCCTTTTTTGGCCAGAAATTCTTTATTTATCAGATAAATAAATCTTACGCAAAATTTTCCTTACAAGATATGAACAGAGCTTTAGAATGCGATATTAAGAGCCTCAGGCCTCTGAGCGCGCCTCCGGGGATAATATATAAAATTAGAGTCGGGATTATTTCCTGAAAAACATCATGCCCACCCCGATGGACTTCTTCCCCTACCCTGAGCCCAGGCAGTTTCAGGACGAGCTGATGCACCGAATTTTTACAAGCGATGCCATGCTGGCAAGCGTGCCCACAGGCGTTGGGAAGAGCGTCTCCGCGCTCTGCGCCTTCTTTGCTGACCGTCTTCCCGGGGAGAAGATTGTGGTGCTCACACGCACAAAATCCCAGGCGAGGATATTTCTTGAGGAGACACGCGCCATCGCAGCGCGCGCTAAAAAGCCCCTGCTTGCGGTGCACCTGCGCTCAAAGCAGGAAGTCTGCCCTGTTTTTGCAGGCGAGGAGGTGGGCTATGAGGAGTTTCTCCAACTCTGCAAGCTTAAGAGGAACTGCGAGTATCGCCGCAGATTTAGAGAGAGGCTGGAAGACATTTCATTGCTTGCAGCAGAGCTTGGAAGGGAGAACATGGAAAAGGGCGAGGGTTTAACCTTCTCTAGGCTGCTGGAATTCGGGTGCCCCCATGCTGTGCTTCTGGAGCTGGCGCGCTTCGCAGATGTGGTCATTGCCGCCTACCAGTACCTGCTTAACCCCTTTCTCAGGAGCACCTTTCTGGGAAAGCTGGGCATTAGCTTGCCTGAGATTCTCCTCATAGTGGACGAGGCTCACAACCTTCAAAGTATGGACATGCTGAGCAAGACCTTGAGCAGGCGCACAGTAGAGCTTGCCGCTAGGGAAATCAACTACGATTTCTCGGGCATCCTTAAACTCTTTGAGGGCAACGATGAGAGGCTAGAGGCGGGAGATTTAATCAGCGTCAGGGAGGCGGAGTTTCTCTATCAGCGTGGAGTGGAGGTGCTTGAGAGGAGGTTGCTGAGGGGCAGGAAGGTTTCCTACACCTACAGGGTGGCTCTGTTCCTAGATGCGGCGCTCAAGCTGGGCAGAGAGGAGAACTGGGTGTTCTACCGCCAGAGTGGGAAGCTCTACCTCAAACCCCTCTTTCCCTCGGAACTCCTCGAGCCACTGACTGAGGCGAGGAAACTTCTACTCATGAGCGGCACCCTGTCGCCGGTTGAGATGTACAGAGCCCTCTTCAATCTGCCCCATGCTGAGACATACTCCCTGCCCAACATATACAGGAACAACCTCTACTACCTTGGCATAAAGGCAGGGCTAAACACTTCGCTGGCGGAGAGGCAGAGCAGGGGTGAAGAACTCTGGAAGAGCTACGCAAGCGTTATCAGGGAGATTTATGAAGCCACGCCAAATACAACGCTTGTCTTCTTTCCCTCCTACGACGTTCTTGAGAGCGTAAGGCGGTACTTTAAAGCGCTGCCAGAGCCGAGGGATGCAAGAGAGGCTGAGAGATTCATCAGAGAGGCGAAGAGTAGGGAGAAGAAGGCTATATTCGCTGTTGCAGGGGGAAAGCTGAGCGAGGGTGTGGAATACACCGTTGAAAGGGAGGAGGGCAAGGAGAGCGTTGTGGGGAGTGTAGTTATAGCTGGCTTCCCCTTCCCTGTGCCCGACTTTGAAATGGAACTAAAGAGGAGCCTGTTTGAAGAGCGCTTCGGCGCCACTAGGGCGTTCATGTTTCTCTCCTTTCTGCCGATGATGAATAAGGTGCTTCAGAGCGCAGGAAGGGCAGTGAGAAGCTCCCGTGATAGAGCCTGCGTTGTCTTCCTGGACGACCGCATAGAGCACCTGAGGCATTTCCCAGAGGACATAAGGTATGAGATAAAGCTGGTAGAAATCAATGAGCTGGGCGAGGAGGTTAGGTGGTTCCACTCTATAAGAAGGTAACCCTACTGCCGCGCCTTTGCCGCCTTCGCGCGCCTCTTCATCTCCTCCTCGCGTTCGCGGGCGCGTTTCTCGGCGCGCTTCTGGCGCTCCACCAGCTTTTTAACAAACCTATCTATTGCCGGGAGTTCCTCCTCTTCCTTCTCTTCCTCCCTATAAGCGACCTCTTCAACTTCACTGGCACTGTTTCCAATCCCGCAGGTATTTCCTACCCCAACGAGGATTACCTTCTTGTCCTCTGGCACAGAGGCGATGCTTTCTTTAATCCTGCGTATTGCCTCCGGCACCGCGAGGTAAATCTCTTTTGTCATCGGCGATATTGCCTCCTCTAGGGACATCTTGATGGCAATCGCCTCGAGGGGGACGTTCTTGGCGAGGGCTGCCTCCTCTATCTTCGCCTTTTCTGGTCCAGGGTCGCCTATCGCAGCGCCTATGCCCTCGCTCACCTTGCCCGTGGGTTCGCCCTCCATCTTTAAGCTTGCGTCCACGGTTATTATCTTCGCCACATCGTTAGCCTCAGCGAGCTTTTTCACTGCGTCGCCAATCTTGCCTAGCGTTGCTCCTGGGCCTCGAGCTTTAACCACCAGCACATCGCGATCCCTTATCCTCTCTTCTGAATAAACCACATCCCTCGCTACTTCCTTTGCCTCGCCCTTCATGAGGCGGGCCGCAACCAGCGGTCCAACGCTATCCCCTATGGGCTCCCCTCGCGATATCGCTTTTATCCCAGCCATGTGAGCCTCTGCTATCTTCTTAATTATGGGCATATTCATCTGTAAAATCATGGCAAGTTGGATGTTGTTTGTCTTCTTCACAAGCTCCACGTAGTGGCGTACCATTTTCGCTAAGGTGTTTATGCCCACGCCGCCCTTGAGGAGAGAAACTATGTTCGCATTCCACACACGGTCACACTCCGGAGCAATTTCGCCTGCGATGCTGTGGAACTTGTCCTCGGCCTTGTCGAAGAGGTGCTCAAGCTTCTTAAGTATGCCGTAGGGGTCCAGGTCCACCGGAGGAATGAGAAAGAAGTCCAGGGTTTTCTGCACCCTCTCCTTAATTCCAGTGCGTATGCTCCCCTTCTCGAGGCACACCTTGGTGATGATATCCACTGCCTCATTGGTATATGCTTCTAGAGTTTCAGCAACCTCCTCCATATCCGCGACCAGGCGATAGAAGAGGTAGCGCGGGTAGATTATTATCAGAGCAAAGAAAAGCAGCGTGAAAAGCACCTGAAACCCCTGCCAGAGCTGAGCCTGAGGCAGCATCTTTCTCCTCCTTGAGACACTAATTTACTACGTTACCCTTTATAAATCTATCATGCGAGTTTTAATCAGAGCAAGGATATACCCCACGGAGAGCCTTGAGAAGGTGAAGATGGCGATTGAAAACCTCTTCTCCAGCCTAGAGTTTGAGGTGGGAGAGAAGGAGGAGGAGCGCTATATAACCGCTGTGGGTGGAGGAAAAGAATGCCTTGAGAAGTTTTACCGCCGCCTGAGAGAGCAGCGCATNCTNGANGCCGCCCGCGGAGTAATGTTATCCTCTCTGCAGGGGAATAAGGTGAGCTTCCACCTCAACAAGCAGGCTGCCTTCGCAGGTTATGTGAATTTCAGCNAAGAGTCGCCNCTCGGCGCAATTGAGGTGGAGATTGANGATGAGGAGGTAGCGAGTATAGTCGACTGGCTTGCGCCTCGCACAATAGAGGGGAGAGAGGTATGAAGGCCAAGCTGGGTGCTTCCTCGCTTGCATTCTTTAAGCGGAAGAGTGAGGAGATAATAAAAATAGTAGGCGAGGCTGGCTTCTCCACCTGGGAGGTAATTCTGGAGGGGCACCACCTTCGCAGCGATTATTCCCGCTGGAGGGAGCTTATTGACAGCTACTCCCTTGATGTAAGCATCCACGCCCCCTTCGCAGACCTGAACATAGCCAGTATGAACGAGAAAATTAGAGAGGAGAGCCTTGCGCAGATAAAAGCTGCAATAGAGGCGGGGTACCAGCTTGGAGCTAAGCTTGTGACTGTGCATTCTGGCAGACTCTCCCCATACAGCATGTGGTTTCCCGAAAAAGCAAAGGAGGTCAACCTGGCAAGCATCAGAGAGCTTGCAGCTCATGCGCAGGAGTACGGCCTGCTCCTCTGCCTTGAGAATATGCCGCGTTACGAGGGGGCGCTTCTCAGCCAGGTTGAGGAGCTAAAGGAGCTTATACGCGAGTTTTCCAAAGATGAACTTGGAATTACCTTAGACGTGGGCCATGCCGCAACCTGTGGTAATGTCGTGGATTACGTAGAGGCGCTCAACCATCGCCTTGTGAACATCCATCTCCATGACAATCGCGGAGACGGAGATGAACATTTAGCAGTAGGCGACGGCATCATAGACTTTAAAGCTATCTTTTCCCGCCTAAGAAATTACAGTGGAAAGTACATAATAGAGTGCCATCGCGAGGAGGATGTGTTCCGGAGCAGGGAGAAGCTTGAGAGAGGCCTTATTTAATTTTAATTTGTTTAATTTTAAAATAAATTTTTAAAAAAATACAAATATGGCTGCTTATGTGAAAATTACTTCTAATAAATGGAGGTTAGGTGAATAAAAATGCACATATCCAACTCTCAACTATTGCAATCAACCCTGAAAAACTCAGAGGGATTTAAAAAGGTGAATCACGGAAACCATTCGAGAAGGAAGGAATTCCAGAAGCGAGTTTTCCTCGGGTGGAGCCTTATATTCGTGGGAATGTTACTCCTGTTACCAGTCGATGCTGTGCTTGATGAAGATGGTGACCTGGCGACGTGGTTTATACTTTACCTTGCCTCCGGGGCGGCTCTACTTTCACTGATGGGTGTGCTGATAAAAACCCAGAAACCCTCGCCTAAGAGTGCAGGTGTAGTTTACTTGCCGGACGGTGGTTTTGCCGAGGAAGAACTGGAGGGGCTTGAAGAGGAGGATAAGGAGTTGTTGAGGAGCCTAAGGGAACTCAGGGAATGGTACATGGCAAGCCTTGGGCAGGCTCCCTATAATCGAAGATTTGTAGACGCTTTGGAGAGGTGGTACCGGCTTGGCATCGCAAAGGAGATAGAGGTCAGAAATCTGAAAAAGATGGTCAAACAATGTAAAATTAAACCCAAAAAAGTTCTAGCTCAGAAATGATTCTAAAACATATTTAACCGGTACTGTAATGATAAGATGAAAAGTGGATACAATGGGTCGCGGAGATAGGGGGAAGGGTCTCGGGAGCCATGATTTAAAATTTTACTAAATTTTTTAAATAAATTTTAATAATTGCATCAATTATGGCTGAAAATGTGAAATTCGTTTATAATATATAGTAATATGTGAATTAAAATACATATATTCCCTACTACTGACACCTGATAACACTCCGTACACCTCAAAAACCAGAAGGAGGTGGGAAGGTGAAAGAGGTGTACGAAGAGGAGGTCATTGAAAGAAAAAGAGAATTCCAGTGGCGGGTTTTTATCGCATGGTGCATTATATTCGTGGGAATGTTACTCCTGTTACCAGTCGATGCTGTGCTTGATGAAGATGGTGGCCTGGTGACGTGGTTTATACTTTACTTGGCTTCTGGTGCATCTATACTTGCAGTAATGGGTGTTCTGATAAAAACCCATAGGCCCTTGTCCGAGAGGGTAGGTGTAGTTTACCTGCAGGATGGAGGTCTTGACGAGGAAGACCTCGAGGGGCTAGAGAACGAGGATAAGGAGATGTTAAGAAGCCTGAGAGAACTCAGGGAGTGGTACATAGAAAGCCTCAGCAGGCAGGTGATGAGCGACATACGCTTGGGAGCCGCTCTTGAGAAATGGTACCACCTGAGCATCACAAAGGAGATTGAAATACGGAACCTAAAAAGAGTGATCCGGCAGCTTAGGAGAAAAATTAGAGAGAAAACACCAGAGATGAGGCGCTCAGTTGCTGTAGGACCACCATATCATAGTTTTTCATAATTTTCGAGTAAATAACTACAGATGATAAAATTCTGGTCATAGTGGGGGTAACGGCTTGGAGATAATCGGCTTAACTTCTGACCCACTGATCTTGGCTTTAAATTTCATTCAGCTAATTTTAATGGTGGGGGTAGCTGTCATCGCCTTTCTTATGGCGAGGAGGGGTGGGAGCTGGCTTGGCTATGTTCTCGCACTGGGTATTCTTTTCCATGCGACCCATAGCATTCTGGAGATTTTAACCGAAGAGGAGGTTCTGCCAGTTACAATTTTCAAAACCGTGGCGACAGTGCTGTTTTCTGTGGCGGTGTTGCTTTTTGTCGCGTTTGAGGAAGAAAGGCTCAAAATGTTTGGCTACTTTGAGAGGCTGAAGAAGGAAGTTAGAGAAAGGACGATGGAGCTGAAACGGACAGAAGAGGAACTCAGAAAGAAAAACAAGCAAATAGAGGTAATAAGCAAGCTTGACAGAGTTATCAGCTCAAGTTTGGACATCCATGAGGTGTACGACGCTTTCGTCGAAGGGGTTAAAAGTCTCGTTGACTACGACAGAATAAGCGTCGCTCTCTACGACGAGGAAAACGACGCGATTATAATGCACCTCGTTCGTCCTAAGGGAAGGCCAAAGCTACAGGAAGGCTCTAAGAGGCCAATGAAGGGCACTGTAATAGAGCATGTAATCAACACCGGCAAGCCCTTCATACGCAGGGATACGCAGAGGGAAAAGGAGTTTCAGGAAGATGAGCTGTTCTTATCTGAAGGGCTACGCTCCTACATCGTGGTTCCTCTGTTTTCCAAGGGCAGGATTATAGGCACATTCAACCTATGCAGTAGAAAGCCAGACGCATACTCTGAGGAAGAGTTGAAGATACTCGAAGACCTCTGCATACAGCTTGCCATTGCCATAGAGAACTCAAGATTATACACGGAACTTAAAAATGCACACGAAAAACTTCAGCGGGCGTATGAGGAGCTACAGGAAGCGTATGAAGAGCTTAAGAGTCTCGACGAGCTTAAGAGCAACATCATTGCCAATGTGACCCATGAGCTGCGTACGCCCATAACAATTGCCAAGGGTGCTATAGAGCTGGCGATGGATGAGAAGGACCTGGAAGAGATAAATAAACTCTTAAAGATGGCTTTGAATGCGCTAGTTCGGCTGAACTTCATTGTTGGTGATCTTGTGGAAGCGGCGAAGATGGAGAAGGGCGAGGTGGAGCTGAAGCTGGGAGCGGTGAATGTGGGTCAGGTGATAGGAGCAGTTGTGGATGAGTTTAAGCCCATGTTCATCAAAGATAGGCTAAGGGTGAGGGTGGAGGTGGAGAAGGGCTTGCCACCTGCGAAGGCTGATTATAAGGAGCTCAGGCATGTGTTGCGTAACCTTATAAGCAATGCGATTAAGTTCAACAGGGATGGAGGAGAGATAGGTATTGAGGCGAGGGAGGTGGAGGACATGATAGAGGTTTGTGTGAGCGATACAGGTATAGGGATACCTGAGGATAAGCTTGACAAGATATTTGAGCGCTTTTATCAGATTGATAGCTCGCCAACGAGGCGCTACGGAGGCACGGGGATGGGTCTTGCTATAGTGAAAGAGGTGGTGGAGGCCCACGGTGGCAGGGTAACTGTGGAGAGCGAGCTTGGTAAGGGCTCACGATTCTGTTTTACATTGCCTGTGTGGAGGGAGTAAGTTGGCAAAAATTTTGCTGGTGGATGATGAGCCTGAGATAAGGTTTTTGACGAAGAGAATGCTGGAGAAGGAAGGGCACAGCGTTACGGAAGCAGAGAACGGAGAGATGGCACTGAGAATGCTACAGAAGGATAAGCCAGACTTAATACTACTGGACGTGAGAATGCCGGGTTTGAATGGCTGGGAGGTGTGCAGAAGGATTAAGGCTGACGATAAAACCAAGAGCATACCTGTGGTGATGTTCACTGTGAGAACGAGTGAGGAGGATATTCAAAAAAGCGTTGATTACGGTGCCAATGCACACATCAACAAACCCTTCGATAAGGAAGAGCTGCTCGAACTGGTGGAAAATATGTTAAGAAGAAATGATTAAGAAGTAATTCATACCTGCCTCAGGTTCCACCAGTTTTATATTGAAGTAGCGCCACACTTAAGTAAGGAGGGAGTATTATGGCTAGCGAAGAGTTAAAGGAGATGCTCAACAGGGCAATAGCGAGAGAGATGCAGGTTTCAATTCAGTACATGTGGCAGCACATCGAGGCTAAGGGCATCCTGGGCGAGGCCGCGAGTCCAATACTCAGGCAGATCGCTATCCAGGAGATGCTGCACGCGGAGCAGATAGCAGAGAGGCTGAGCTATCTTGGAGGAAAGCCAACCACAAAGCCAGGTGAGGTGAAGGTGGGGGACTCACTCAAAGAGATGCTTGACTTGGACGTCGCCGCCGAGGAGGAGGCAATACAGATGTACAGGGAAATTATAAAGAAAGCCGAAGAGGAGTTTGACGTGGTTACCAGAAAGCTCTTCGAGAACATACTCATAGAGGAAGAGAAGCATCACGACACCTTCATGAGGATGCGCGAGGGGATGTGAGTCCGAAAGGTACTTAAATGATTTTAATCCAAAACTTTTTCAGAACTCCCTTTGCGGACAGCGGAGGGGGATAGAAAGAGAGGTGAAAATGAGATGAGTGAAGAAGTTGTGAAAAATGGCGATACGGTGAAGGTCAGCTACACCGGCAAGTTCACAGACGGAGAGGTGTTCGACACCTCTGACCCGAAAGTTGCCAAAGAAAATGGAATTTTCAACCCGTACCGCGAATATTCGCCACTGGTGTTCATCGTTGGAGCTGGTCAGGTAATCCGGGGCTTTGAAAAGGCTGTGCTGGGAATGAAGGTTGGCGAAGAGAAGACTGTGGAGATTCCTCCTGAAGAAGCCTACGGAGAGGTCAACCCGGATCTGGTGGTTACCCTGCCAATGGAGATGTTCAGGGAAGCCAACATCGAGCCCAAGGTGGGCATTATCCTAGAGACAAGCTCAGGCATGTGCCAGGTGAAGGAGGTTCGCGAGGAAGAAGTCGTGGTGGACTTCAATAATCCGATGGCTGGCAAAACGCTGGTCTTCGACATAAAGGTGGAGGAGATAGTAGCGGACTAGTCCCACCACCCTCGCTCTTTTTTTAGCTTCTGCAGGTCTATGCTTGCGAAATCCTCCGCCACGTAGCTTTCAGGAAAAACCTTTTTCGCCTGCTCTTCCAGGAGTTTGGCATCCTTATACCTGGGGCTTATATGGGTGAGGTAGAGCATTCTCGCATTCCCACGCTTCGCAAGCTGCGCCGCCTCAACGCAGGTGGAGTGAAGCCTCTCTTTAGCTTCCTCTTCGAGGGTATGGTCGAAGGTGCTGTCGTGGATGAGCAGCGCATCTCTGCACGCGCGCTCAACGCTCTTCACCGGGCGGGTATCTCCTGAGTAAACCACCTTAAAGCCCTTCTTCTGCTCCCCCAGCACCTCTTCAGGCAAGACGACCCTGCCTTTGAATTCAATGCTTTCGCCCCGCTGGAGCTTCTTGTAGAGCGGTCCAGGGGGTATGCCCAGAGCCTCCGCCTTCTCGCGCAGGAACTTCCTGCCCTTCTTCTCCTCAAATACCAGACCAAACGCTGGCAGGCCATGCTCCACCGGTAAAGCAGAGATTGTATACTTCCTCTCTTCAAGGCTGAAGTCCTCGCCCAACTCTCCCACCTTAACCTCGTAGTTTAAGTCGAAATAGCCCAGCTTGAGTATCCTTCGGACAAGCTCTTCTATCCCGGGAGGGCCATAGATTTCCAGCGCCTCGCTTCTGCCGGCGAAGCTGAGGGTCTGGATCAGCCCAGGTAAGCCCAGAAAGTGGTCCCCGTGGAGATGGGTGATGAAAATCTTGGAGATGCGCATGTAGCTTATCCCGCTCTTAATAAGCTGCCTCTGCACGCCCTCGCCGCAGTCCCACAGGATAACCTCGCCCTCATAGCGCAGAGCTATCGCTGTGTGAGCGCGCTTCGTAGTGGGAATCGCTGCCGTCGTGCCTAAAAACACTACCTCCATATCACTTCCTCAGCACCACTATCTTCCTTACCAGGCTGCGGTGCACCCTCTCAAAGTGCACCTCCTCTATGCTAAAGCCCGCACTGCTCGCGTAGCCCTCGATATCCAGGTTGCTCGGACCAATCACGCACGCGTACCTTCGTGGGATGAGCATGCGGTAAATCGAACTCAACGACTCTTGATAAAGCCTCTCCAGGCTTAAACCTTTTGTGCTGGCGCTTATTCCATACGGCGGGTCGCACGCTATGGCGTGGAAGTGCTCCGGATAGCGCTCCCACAGCGCTCGCGCATCTCCCTTCGCGAGGTGGTATCGCTCTACCCCATAGTGGCGCAGGTTAACCTCAGCGCCGCGGAGAAACTCCTCCTCCAGATCAAAACCGTAGACCTCAGCGCCCACAAAGCTTGCTTCGATGAGTATCCCGCCGGTACCGCAGAATGGGTCTGCGAAACGCTCACCCTCACGAACCCTAGTTAAGTTAACCACCGCCCTCGCCAAGCGCGGCAGCAGCACGCCGGGGCGGAAGTACGGCCTCAGGTGAGGGCGCCTCTCCTCGTATGCGCCGCGATCTACGCGCTCCAGAACGCGGGTCAAGTAGAACCTATCAGTGATTATGCCCGCAATCACATTGGCTGGCGCGGAGAGGTTCACCTTTTTACCCCGCGACGCTATAACTGCGCCTATCTCCCTTTCCAGCTTTTCGGTAGATAGGTGCTCTGCATGGTGCCTGACCCTGTGCACCCGCACGGCGAAGCTCCCCTCAAAGGCATAGTCCACGCTTCTCGCGTTGGAAAGCACCTCTCCCGCGTCGGCTTTGCAGGAGAAGTAAAGCTCCCCGAAGAAGTGGGCCATCGCCACGCGCTTTGCAGCCTGAGCTATCGCCCCAGCTGGGAAATCACCCTCGAGCACCAGAACCTGCTCAGCCTGCTCCACAACCTCAAACCTCAAGCCGAGGGCTTCAAAAGCTGCAAGCACCTCGCTCCGAGGCAGCGTCGGGTGCTCACCTGAAAGAAAAACCAGAAGCTTCATATCGCCGCTACCTGAGCGCCTCCGCTATGCGCGACGCCACTGAAATAAAACTTATCTGTGAGGGTATTGTATTGGTGCCCACCACCTCTTTTGCTCCTGCTGCGAATAGCCTCGCAATGGCGCTCCCAGTAGCCACAGCATGAACGCAGCCCACGTAGATGTTCGCTGCCCCCTGCGCTTTCAGCATCTTTATCGCTTCCACCATTGAGCCGCCCGAGTCTATTATATCGTCCACAATTATTGCATTCATCCCCTGAACATTCAGATTCTTGGGCTTCACCACCACCTCTCCCGGACCGAGGCGGGTTTTCTCAAGGTAATCGTGCTCGCATCCCAGGCGTGCTGCAACTTTCTCAGCCATGGCAAGGGCGCCCTTGTCCGGGCTTATAACAACGCAGTCGTCTATCCCGCGACGGCGGAAGTACTCCCCCAGGTCAGGCGAGGCGTCTATCTCATTAGCTTCTATGGTAAAGTAGTCCAATATTGCGCTCTTGTGCAGGTTTATACCTATGAACCTGTCGGCATGCATAGAGATGTGCTTCGCAAGTACGCGAGAGGTTACAGCCTCACCTTGAGTGAAACTCCTGTCCTGCCTCGCATAGGCGAAGTATGGTACCACCGCCGTTATCCTTGCAGCGCCCTCCTCGCGCAGGGTTTCCAGCAGGGCGAGGAGTTCAAATATGTTTCTGTTCTGCGGGCGAGGTGTTGACTGTACCACCACACACTCTTCGTTAGCGACCTCGCTCTCTATGCGCAGGTACAGCTCGCCGTCAGGAAAAACCTTGCAGGTTATGCTCGCCAGCTCGGCATCAAGCTCACTCGCCACCTCCTTTGCCAGAACCTGGGAAGCTGTGCCTGGGATAACAATCACACTACCATCCTCCTTCAGATATTTACCCGCGGGCAATATTTATATCTTAATGGAATAAAAGGCATGCGATGGCTTGGGATGTGATTATCGTCGGTGCAGGTGTCGCTGGGCTAAGTGCAGCGATGCAGGCTTCTCGCCTGGGATTAAGCTGCTTAGTGCTTGAGAAGCTCGTACCAGGCGGAGGCGCATGTCTGACAAAGCAGGTGGAGAACTATCCCGGATATGAGAGCATTGACGGCTGGACACTTACTAGGAAATTTGAGGCTCAGGCTCTGGAAGCAGGGGCAGAGATACGGGATAGCGAGGAGGTTTTGAGGGTTCTCCCCGCTGAAGGAGAGGTTCGCATTGCCACCGCCAAGGAGGAGCAAACCGCGAGGGCTGTGATCATCGCTTCTGGCACAAGAGAGAAGATGCTCAATGTACGGGGGGAAAAACGCCTCCGCGGCATGGGTGTGCACTATTGCGCCCCGTGCGCCGGCTATTCCTATAAAAATAAGCGCGTAGCCGTGGTGGGCAACAACGACCACGCTGTGGCGAATGCACTCTTCCTTGCGGAGATTGCATCTGAGGTTACGATTATCTTCGAGGAGGAGAGGCTGAGAGCTGAGAAGCCACTGCTTGAGAAGCTCGAAGAAGTGCAAAACGTGGCTTTGCTTCCCAATGCGAGGGTGACTGCCTTCTCAGGTGAGGAGAGGCTGGAGGAGGTCTCGCTGAGCGTCGCGGGTGAACCGCGCACAATCGCGCCAGACGGGGTTTTTATATACACTGGAAGGGTGCCCAACTCAGAGATTGTGGATGTGGAGAAGGATGCCGAGGGATACATTCTCGTTGACTGCGACATGCGAACCTCAGCTAAAGGAATCTTCGCATGCGGTGGTGTGGTGCGCAGGAATGCGAGAATAGCAAGCAGCGCCGGCGACGGCATGGTGGCGGCGCTCTCCGCGGCGGAGTATTTGGGAGTGTAGCGAATATGAAACTTTACATCGACGCTGATGTGTGGCTGAACTTCTGGCAGGATGAAATGATTGGGCTGATACCAGCCGCTCATTACACAGAGCTGCTTCTTGAAAAGGCGATCGATGAGGGATGGGTGATAGTGGTTTCCGATGCTGTCAAAAAGGAAGTATATAAAAAGAAGGTGACTCCAGAAGACTTTGAAAGATTGGTTGGCAAACTTAAAAAAGCAGGATTGATTGAAGAAGTCGAAACCACGCAGGAAGATGTAAACCTAGCATATAAAATATTCTCTGAAAGATATTTGCACCGCTCAGATGCCCTCCACACCGCGCTTGCCATAAAGTCAAAAGCGACTATAGTGACGAGAAATATAGAAGATTTTAAAAAAGTTTCTGACATGGTTGATGTGAGAAAGCCAGAGGACTTAATCTGATAAACCAGGCCACTTGAGACCCTTTTCTCTCAGAAGTTCGTTAAGCGCCTCCTCCTTCTCCTCATATGTTAATGGACCCGGATCAGCTTTACCTTTCATGGAACCTCTCTGCAGTCTTATATCAATCTTGAGAATCTCTTTTTGAAATTCCTCATCCTTTGTTTCCTTCTCAAGTCTGTCGAGTTCTGCACGAAGTTTCTCAGCTACAGCGGACATGTTATCATCCTATCCTTTCCCAATCTCATCGGCAAGCAATGTTATATCAAAATACTCAAAAAGGGATGCTAAGGAACTTTCACACCACGCCCTCACGCTTTGCCACTGCCTCGACGTCCTTATCGCCCCTGCCTGAGAGGTTTATCACCACCACGTCGCCCTTATCGAATTTATCAGCGTTCTTAAGAAGCCATGCCACGGCGTGGGCGCTTTCAAGCGCTGGTATTATGCCCTCCTTCTCGCTGAGATAGTGGAACGCCTCAAGCGCTTCGTCGTCTGTGGCGTAGTAGTACTTCGCCCGCTTTATCTCACGGAGCAAAGCGTGCTCAGGACCCACAGCAGGGTAATCTAAACCCGCGCTTATGCTGTGCGTCGTGGCAATCTGCCCGTACTCGTCCTGAAGCACGTAGGTGTAGGTGCCGTGGAGCACGCCTTCTCTGCCTGCGGCAAAGCGCGCCGCGTGCCTGCCTGTTTCTATACCCTCGCCTCCAGCTTCGACGCCTATAAGCTCAACCTCGGTATCGTCTAGGAAGGGGTAGAAGATACCCATGGCGTTACTACCGCCGCCCACGCAGGCGATTATTGCGCTGGGCAGCCTGCCCTCATGCTTCAGTATCTGCCTCTTAGTTTCTCTACCTATGACGCTCTGGAAGTCGCGGATCATCATTGGATACGGGTGCGGACCCAACACAGAGCCCAGAAGGTAGTGGGTGGTCGTGACGTTGGTTAGCCAGTCGCGCAGCGCCTCATTTATCGCATCCTTTAGCGTCCTGGAGCCGCTGGAAACGGGGTGCACCTCCGCTCCAAGAAGGCGCATCCTGAAGACATTCATCTTCTGCCTTTCCATATCCTCTGTGCCCATGTATATCTCACATTTAAGGCCAAGCACTGCCGCCGCCGTTGCTGTGGCGACGCCATGCTGCCCTGCGCCCGTCTCAGCTATGATCCTGCGCTTACCCATTCGCTTTGCCAGGAGCGCCTGCCCAAGGGTGTTGTTTATCTTGTGCGCTCCCGTATGCGCTAAATCCTCGCGCTTCAGGTAAACCTTAAAGCCGAGCTCAGCGCTCATATTGGCGCAGTAGGTGAGCGGCGTCGGTCTGCCCACGTACTCGCGCAGGTAGTAATCCAGCTCCCTTTTGAATTCCCTATCATTGCGGAACTTCCTGTACGCCTCGTCCAGCTCTTCCACGGCTGGCATTAAAACCTCTGGTATGTACCTCCCGCCGTACCTGCCGAACCTGCCTCTCCGCGTAGGGTATCTCATCTTCACTCCTCAAGTGAGTATGGAGTCATAGAATATAAATCTGTTTCCAAGAAACAGGAAAAAGATGGACCCGCCGGGATTTGAACCCGGGGCCTCTGCATTGCGAATGCAGCGCTCTTCCTGCTGAGCTACGGGCCCATACAAACAGCTCTAATTCAATGCTTTGATTAACAAAGGACAGGATTTTAAAGTTTGCCAAGGGTAGCTTAAAAGGTTGTGCTATGAAGGTGAAGGTTATCATCGGAAAAGAAGAGAGGGAGGTGGAGGTTAGTCCCGGCGCTACCGCTGCAGAGGTTCTTAAAGCGCTGGGCATTAACCGGGAGGAGGTTATAATAAAGCTCAGGGACGAGATAATCACAGAAGATGAAACCCTCGCCGAGGGCAGTGTAATAGAGGTTATAAGGGTGATTTCGGGTGGCTAATATAACCTGCTCTCTGTGCGATGAGCGCGCGTGCTACCTGCGACGGTATAGCGGTCAGCGCTTTTGCAGGCGGCACTTCATCGAGTACTTTGAGAAGAAGGTGAAGCAAACCATGCTCCGCTACCGCATGCTCGAGCGGGGCGAACGAATAGGCGTGGCTGTGTCCGGGGGTAAGGACAGCCTGTCAACGCTAAACATTCTCAGCAAGCTCGCTGAGAAGCTCGACCTGGATCTTCATGCGATACTGATCGACGAAGGTATCGCTAACTACAGAGCCGCAACGATAAAGCAGGCGAAGCGCTTCTGCGAGGAGCTTGGCGTACCTCTAACAACGCTCTCATTCAAGGAGCGGTTTGGCACAGCCCTCGACGAGGCGGTTAAGCTGAGCCAGCGCAATGCATGCACCTTCTGTGGTGTCTTCAGGCGGAAGCTTCTGAACGACGCCGCGAGAGAGCTGGGCTGCGACAAGCTTGCCACGGGGCACAACCTGGATGACGAGGTTCAGGCGATAGTTATGAACTACCTTCGCGGTGACCTGGAGCGCCTCGTTCGTCTTGGTATAGACGCGGGCAGCGAGCAGCTTGTGCCGCGGATAAAACCCCTCATGGAAATGCCTGAAAAGGAGGTGGCGCTTTACGCCCTGCTCAGCGGCATTCCCGCGAGCTTTGAGGAGTGCCCCTACGCCCAGGACTCCTTCAGGACAGAAGTGAGGGCGATGATAAACCGCCTTGAGGAGAGCAACCCGGGGATAAAGTTCTCCATTTTGCGGGGCTATCAGAAGCTCTTGCCTTATCTGAAAAGCTACCAGGCAAAAGCCCTGCGAAGCTGTGCAACCTGCGGGGCACCCAGCTCAGGGGAGCGCTGCAAGGCGTGCATGCTACTTGAGGAGCTCACCCCATCAGCATAATGGTAAAAGCGTCCCTCAAGCCGGGGGCGAATCCGAGAACAAAGAATGCGAAGTACCAGAAGTTTCTGTTCTCCTCCTCTATCAGCGAGTTTATCACCCAGATTATTATTCCAATGGCGATGAGCTTAAGCGGGTAGAGCACGTAGGCGGTGCCGACGAGGTTTATGAGCCAGTCCTCAAACACGTGCTCCTCAAAGTACCCGTAGTACTCTACGCCGACGATGGTGGCGCTTGCATCAAGCATGTGCCCCGCGAAAACCGCAAAAACCCAAGCATTGTCCTGGTTCACAAGCTTCAGAAATGCATAGCTTGCGGCTGTGCTCACCACAAAAAGGGCGAGTATCTGCGCCCCAGCCAAGAGGTAGGCGACGTTGGTCAATGCAACATAGGCAGGGTAGGCGAGCAGAAAAATGCCTAGCGCAAGCATAGTCTTCTCATAGGCTATGCCCCGGGAGCGCTGAAAGCGAAGCGCCAGCGCGAGGCTTGCCAAAGCGAGAAGGGCAGTGGTGAAGAAGATTCCGGGCGTAATAAGCCAGGCTGTACGCGGAAAAAGCTGCGCATCCACGAGGCTGCGCGAAAAGGAGGCGAAGGCGAGAAAAGGGAGAAGCGCCTTGAGAAACCGCCTGTCCACTTTCAGATTAAGCTTTATCACAATCCTCTCCAGCGCAAGCAAGCCGAAGCCGAGGAGAAGGCCGTACACCAGTGTATTGTAAACGTTGTACCCCTCGCCGGTGTAAATGGGTTCAACGAAGTACCGCTTGAAAAACTCTACGACCATGGTTCCACCTATGCCCGTTTAAATTTCTTAGCCAAGGGAATTCCAAAGTATGGGCCTGAGATGTGGAGCAGGGGCTTCGCTTTGGCCACGTTTATCACACGGTCGTAGTACTCATCCCTTACCTCTGCCAGGAGCACCTCGCCGGCGATTAGCACGTGATCGCCTAGCTCCTTCGCGTCGTAGAGTTTGCACTCCAGCCAGGCATACGCCTCTGCGATGCGCGGCGCCTTGACCTTCTTCGAAGGCATCTCTGTCAAGCCTGCTTCGCTGATTTCGCTCACCTCATAGGGAAAGTCTTTCTCCAGGATGTGCATCTTCTCGCCCAGTTCTTCGCCTACGAAGTTTATCACAAACTCCTTCGTAGCCTGGATATTGCGCCAGGTGTCGTGGCCTGGGTTGCACGCTATGGCAAATATTGGGGGAGAGAAGCTTATGGGCGTATTGAAGCTGAAAGGTGCAGCGTTGCTTATACCTCTGGGCGAAGCAGTGCTCACAACCACACAGCATCTCGCATTCAGCTTATAGAAATTAACCGGGTCTATCTCCATTTCAATCACCTCGAAAGGAACCTCTCAAGTCTCGACATTGCCTCATTAATATCTCTGAGCGACGCTGCGTAAGCCATGCGCACATGCCCTTCGCCGCCCTCGCCGAAGGCGTTGCCAGGCACCACAGCGACCTTCTCCTCTCTGAGAAGCCTCTCAGCAAACTCCTCACTGCTCATCCCGGTGGAAGCTATTGATGGGAATACATAAAAGGCGCCCTTGGGCTCAAAGCATTCTAAGCCTGCCTCGCGGAGGCGCTTCACTATGAGCCTTCGCCTGCGATTGTACTCCTGCCTCATCTCCTCGACGGCGCTGTTGCCCCTGCGCAGTGCCTCAAGCGCAGCCTTCTGGCTCATTATGGGCGCGCACAGCATCGCATACTGGTGAATCTTCATCATGGCTTCGATTACCTCCGCTTCGCCAAGCGCATAGCCGATGCGCCAGCCAGTCATGGCATAGCTCTTTGAGAACCCGTTCAAATAAATGCAGCGCTCCCGCATGCCGTTAAGCGCAGCGAAGGGCACGTGTTTGCCCTCGTAGGTAAGCTTGTCGTAAATCTCATCGCTTATTACCACGAGGTCATGCTCCACAACTACGTCTGCTATAGCCTCTAAGTCGCGCTTGCTCATTGTCGCTCCAGTAGGGTTGTTGGGGTAGTTCAGCACGAGCACCTTGCTCCTGGGCGTAACCTTCGCCTCAAGCTGCTCCGGCAGGAGCTTGAACTCGTCCTCGGCACGAGTGGGCACACTCACAGGTATGCCGCCTGCGAAGATGGTGCAGGGTTTATAGGCGACGTAGCTGGGCTCGGGTATAAGCACCTCCTCGCCGGGATTCACGAGAGCGCGTATCGCTAGGTCGAAAGCCTCGCTCACCCCAACAGTAACGAGAACCTCATTTTCAGGGCTGTAATCAATGCGATAGTCACGCCTCGTGGCTAAGGCTATCTCCTCGCGAAGCTCGGGCAAGCCGTAGTTGGAGGTGTACATGGTGTAGCCTCTCTCGAGGCTATAGATGCACGCCTCGCGTATGTGCCACGGCGTAATAAAGTCCGGCTCGCCCACGCCGAGGGAGATGACACCCTCTACGTTTGCCACAAGGTCGAAGAACTTCCTTATCCCAGAGGGTGGCACCTGGGTTACTCGTCTTGCTATCTTATCGCGCATCATCGCTACGGACTCACAGCTAAGCGACGAAGCTCTTCACCATCGTAGAGCATATCCCCGTCTTCCTTGTACTTCTTCAAGATGAAATGCGTGGTGGTGCTGGTAACCTGAGGCAGGGGTGCAAGTTTCTCTGCAACGAAGGTGGCGACTTCCTTCATCGTGTTGCCCTCCACCAGCACAGAGAGGTCGTACATCCCCGAGACCAGGTAGAGGTTCTTTACCTCAGGAAAACGCATTATCCTCTCGGCTATCGCGTCATAACCATGCTCCCTCTCGGGGGTTATCTTCACATCTATGAGCGCCGCCACCTTTTCCCTGCCCAGCTTCTCCCAGTTTATCACCGTCTTATACTTACGTATTACGCCACTCTTTTCCAGCTCCGCTATAGCTTTGTCCACTTCTTCTTCGCTTAACCCAACCGCCTTGGCAATCTCAGCCGCAGTGAGCCTGGCATCACCCTCGAGAAGCTTGAGAATCTCCTCTTTTTTGTCCATGGTTATCACCTGTAGAGCCTTTTTATTCTTACAGGCGCAGGGTTTATAAATGTTATAGGTTAACCTGGCGGGTATCATGTAGGTGATTGAAGGGTGGAAGCAACAGCAGAAGCTGCACGCAGGATAATTGCAAGGCTGCTTGAAGTAAAGCCTTCGAGAAGCGAGGTCCAGCGCATTAAGGCTCAGGTTGCGCGGGAGCTTAAGCTTAAAAGGTTGCCCTCAAACGCTGAAATTCTCGGGTTTGCAACTCAAGAAGAGCGTGAAGCGTTGCTTCCTATTCTCAAGCGCAAACCGGTGCGCACCCTCTCGGGCATTGCTGTCGTGGCTGTGATGGCAAAGCCAGCGCCCTGCCCAGGAGAGTGCATCTACTGCCCCCGCGGCGAGGATGCGCCCCAGAGCTACACAGGCTATGAGCCCGCTGCCCTGCGCGCAAAGGCGAGCGACTACGACGCCTTCACTCAGGTTTATTCCCGCCTTGAGCAACTCGCTGCGATAGGACACGCTGTGGACAAGGTGGAGCTCATCGTGATGGGAGGCACCTTCCCGGCGCTGCCCATCGAGTATCAGGAGGAGTTTGTTAAGGATTGTATAGACGCGATGAACAGCTTTCCCGGCGCTCGCGTGCGCAGCGCCAGCTTTGAGGAGGCGGCAAGGCGAAACGAGAGCGCGAGGGTAAGAAATGTGGGGATAACCTTCGAGACCCGTCCTGACTTCTGCAAGGAGGAGCACGTGAATGCGATGCTCAGTCTGGGTGTAACCCGGGTTGAACTCGGCGTGCAGACGCTCAGCGACGAGGTGTACCGCAGGGTTAGGCGAGGGCACACCATCGAAGACGTTATTGAAGCCACGCGGGTGCTTAAGGACGCTGGGATTAAAGTGGGATACCACATGATGCCGGGGCTGTTCTCAGGCTTTGAGGAAGACCTGGCGATGTTTAAAGAGCTCTTTGAAAACCCCGACTTTCGCCCGGATACGCTGAAGATATACCCCACGCTTGTAGTGGCAGGCACAGAGCTTTATGAGATGTGGAAGCGTGGCGAGTTCCGCCCTTATAGCGATGAGGAGGCTGCGCAGCTTATCGCCGAAGTGAAGCGCCTGCTGCCGCGCTGGGTGCGCACCATGCGGATTCAGCGAGACATACCGGCGCAGTTTATTATCGCTGGCGTTAAGCATGGCAATCTCGCTGAGATGGTGCAGCAGAAGCTAAAGGAGATGAACGTCCGCTGCCAGTGCATCCGCTGCCGAGACGCTGGGCATCTCGCATATAAGGAGGGCATAGAGATAAGGGAGGAGAACCTAACCTTTGAGATGGAAAGCTACGACGCTTCGGAGGGCGAGGAGCACTTCCTGAGTGTTGTGGACAGAGCTAACGACGCGCTCGTAGCTTACCTCAGGCTGCGCTTTCCCTCTGAGCACGCGCACCGCAGCGAGGTTAAAGGCTCAGCGATAGTGCGGGAACTTCGCGTCCTTGGTGAGGCTCTGCCTCTGGGCAGGCGCGCTACTAGCGCCGAGCAACACCGCGGCTACGGCAGTTATCTCCTCAAGAAAGCGGAGGAAATCGCAAGCGAAGCTGGCTTTAGGCGCGTGCTCGTGACAAGCGCTATAGGTACGAGACCCTACTACCGTCGTAGGGGTTACTCTCGCCTGGGACCCTACATGGCGAAGGAGTTGTAATCATTATTTTTAAACTCGCTACTCTCCTGCCTTAATCATTAGCATGCAGGGGTGGCCGAGCGGCTAAGGCGGCAGACTCAAGATCTGCTGGGCGTAGGCCCGTCGGGGGTTCGAATCCCTTCCCCTGCATTCATAACAATTAAAGAATGTGCACCATCATGGGGGAATTAATCGAAGACCCGAACTTAAGAGACAAGTACTACGTTTTCAGAAACAGACGCCATGCTGGCGAACTCCTTGCTGAGAAGCTCAAAAACCTCGTGACCAGGCATAGCTTTGTGCTTGCCATCCCTTCGGGAGGCGTGCCAGTTGGCTATGAGATAGCGAAAAGGCTCAACTTGCCCCTAGATACAATAATTGTCCGGAAAATCCCAATTCCGGGGGAAACAGAGGCTGGTTTTGGAGCGCTCACCTTTGACGGCGAGGCATTTCTTAACCTTTCACTAATAAATAGGCTGGGTATAACTGAAGAGGAGATTGAAACTCAGAAGGAGATTGTCAGGAGGCAAATAGAGAGGAGGCAGAAGATATTCAGAGGGGGCAGGGCATTTCCTGAAATCTCAGGGAAAGAAGTAATCCTCGTGGACGATGGCTTAGCCAGCGGCTACACCATGCTTGCGGCGCTATCGTCGGTTAAAAAGAGAGGCCCGAGGAGGGTGATCGTGGCGGTGCCCACAGCCCCAGAAGCTACAGTAGAGTTAATTCTACCCCAGGTTGACATTCTAATGTGCCTGAACATAAGGAGCGGCGCTGTCTTTGCGGTTGCCGACGCCTACATAGAGTGGCACGACCTCAGTGAGGAAGAGGTGCTGGAATACCTTAGCCTGCCTGGCTTCAAAAAAAGAGGAGGCGGGTAGACGGGGCTATGGCAGATTAACCTTCTTCACCATAGGATAAATTCTTTTATGCGAACATGTTCGCCTAGCTTTCCCCGACATCAGAAAAGAACTTCTCTTCGCAATCCTTGGAGCAGAAATCTCTGTGTGAAGGAATGGCAGCACCACAGTTAAGGCACTTGAACTGATAGAAAACACTAAAGGAATTCCCTCTCCTCATGCTCACCACTCTTCATTTATATTGCGGTTCATCCATATTAACTTTATCCCATGGCACGTGGCGCCGTCCCGGAAGGTTACGTTACTCCTACTTTATCAGCTTTTCTGCCTCTTTGGCAAGCTTTTCCAACACTTTTATCGAGATGCCAGACTTTTCAGACACTTCTTTGAGATCCGCTTTAAGCAGGTCGTTGGCGGTGCGTATCCCGGCTTTTGCAAGTTGTTCAGCCTTCTTTGGCCCCACCCCCTTTATCTCCTCCAGCTTAACGACCTTCTCTGCCTTCTTCTCTTTCTTCTTCGGCGCGGGCTTCTGCGCAGCGATTCTCTTCAGCTCTTCCACATTCTCCTTATGAAGGCTCTTCCTACGCCGGTCAACAGCTATCCCAAGCTTCTTTGCCTGGGTGAGGGTAATCCCGGCTTCCTGGAGCTCTTTCAGACTGAAGCCTCTCCCCTTTCTCTTTCCATCAGCTTTTTTAACGACAGGACGATACATCATCATAACCTCCTTGAGAAATTATAATGTGTTATGCCTCTTGCCCCGTGGGCAAGAATAATTAGAGCCGCTCTTCTGCCCACCAGGGCGTGGCGGGGTTTTCGTCTATGTACATGGCCACCCACTCTTTGTTATTGCTCAGGTCACGGATGTGGTAGAGTCTTATGAAGCACGCGCTCATCTCAGCATAATCGTAGAACTCAAACAGCCTGCCCTTTAATATGTGAAACTGCACTGCGCCGGAGTCGGAGATGGTGCCAGAGGAAATGCTGCATGAGATAAGTTCACACCTGTCGCGCGCCTCCAGGTGGGATAGAATAACCCTCTCAACCTCATCGTATTTCTCCTTCCCAAAAAAGGCGCTCGCAGCGTAATAGTGGGCGTATTCTCTGAGGGTCTTTCTCTCAGCAAGCCCTTCCAGTGCCGATAGCAATTCCTGGCTCAGCATGCAATATTCATTTACGGCGGGAGGTTTTAATGTATTTGTGTGTTCATATATGTGTAACACATAAAAACATAGGAGTGAGAAAAATGGAAAAGTTTCACTACACAAAGGTTGCGAAGGGCGACTTCGACGCTGTGGTAGATCGGGTGCAATCGCTTGCGAAGGAGGAGGGTTTCGGAGTGCTCGCTGTTCATGACGTGAAAGAGTCGCTCGCCAAAAAGGGAATTGACTTCATCCCATTCAAGATAGTGGAGATATGCAATCCCGTGCTCGCTGCCGAGGCGCTGAAGAGGGACATAAACCTCGGGTTGCTGATGCCATGCAAGGTGAATGTTTACGAGAAGGACGGCAAAGTGATAGTAAGCGGAATAGTTGCTAATGTCATGGCAAACTTCACCAGTGCCGACTTAGGAGAGCTTCCCGAAAAGGTAACTCAGGCGATAAAAAGGATAGTAGACAGAGCCTCAGCCTAGCTTTGTACCAGACTTTAGTCGAGCTGCAAAGCTTCGCAACTCGTCGCACGCGTCGGCGCCCTTCTCCTCTATTATCTTAACAAAGGCACTCCCTACGACTGCGCCCGAGGCACCTGCCTCAATAACCGCGCGCACATGCTCTGGCTTTGAGATTCCGAAGCCGACCGCAAGAGGCAGGTTTTTTACATACTGAAGTGCCCACTTTGTTTTTTCTATCGTTACTTCGCTCAGCTTCTCCCTCGCGCCGGTGGTGCCCAGCAGGGAAACAAGGTAAATAAAGCCAGAGGCTTTTTTAAGTATCTTATTTATCCTCTCCTCTGTGGTGGTGGGCGCTATTAAAAATATGGTGTCCACGCCGTACTTCCTGCATATTTTTACAAGGTGCGAGGCCTCTTCCACAGGAAGGTCGCTCACAAGCAAACCATCGACGCCCACCTCGCTGCACTTCGCAACAAAGCGCTCCTCCCCATATTGAAGCACTATGTTGTAGTAAGTCATGAACACAAGGGGGATTTCCACGCCATCTCTGCGAAGGCGAGCGGCTATTTCAAAGCAGTCGTCGGTGTTTGTCCCTGCACGAAGGGCTCTGTCGATTGCGCCCTGAATCGTCGGACCGTCGGCGATGGGGTCTGAGAAAGGTATCCCGAGCTCTAAGATGTCCACGCTCTCCGCAAGGCAGGTCGCAAGCCTGGCGGATGCCTGAGGAGTGGGGTCGCCTAAGGTCAGGTAGCCTATGAGCGCGCCTTCGTTGCGCTGCTTTAGCTCAGCGAACTTCTCTGCAATTCTGCTCATGAGGATAAAGTGCAGCACCCTCTTAAAAAGCTTTATCCCTCACTCCACAATTACCCTCGCCTCTCCTCCCGGCGGAACCTCAGGAAAGACCACATAAAGCTTGCTACTATCAGGGTCGCGCCACGATTCTACGGCACCTTTCGCAGCTCTTGCATCTACGACTGCGGTTGCGCCCTTTACCGGCTTAGAGGCGTGATTGCGCAGGATTAAAGTGTTGCCCTCAACGGTAAGCTCGAGATTCTTCCTGAGTCTCCACCACTCTGCAAGCTCTCTCGCGGAGGGGAACCACACCCTGCGCTCCTTCATGTAGTCCAGAAAAGATGTGAAGTTCTGCAGGTTGCGGGAGGCGGTATCCACGTGTGTCAGTAGGGTAAAAACTTCGCCTGCGTCGTAGGCGCGCTGAAAAGCTAAGTAGGTTGGCAAGAGAGTAAAGCTCATCTTCTCCTCATCCCAGAAGGCATCGAAGTTCATGCTTATAGGAATCTCAAGCACGCCTTCCACTTCATAGGGTTCAAAGCCATAAAAGAGAGAGGAGTCATAGGCATAGCCCATCTCTGCCACAAGGGGAAGTGTAGCCCTGGTTGCATTGAGGTAGGGTGCCCTAAAGCCGCGAACCTCGTAGCCATGCTGCTCAAACCAGGAGTGCGCCCTAATAATCTGCTGCCTCCTCTCCTCTTCTGAGGCATGAGCCCACTCTGGCTGACTCCATGCCATGCTCGCCACCTCAAAGCTTCTCAGCGGTGTGAGTACCTCACTTTTACCTTGGAAGTACCCCGCCACCACGAAAAAGGTGGCATTTATCCCCCGCTCCTGGAGCGCCGCTGCTATAGCCTCAAGCTCACCCTCGCGGACAACCTCGGTGTCGAAGGTAACAACCGCCGCAGCTTTATAACCATAAGGGTACTTGGAAAGGTGGGCTTCCCGCTGAGGCTGAGTGAAGCAGGCTGAAAAGAGTGCCAGCAGGAGCAGCAGATGGGTAATCTTCATTTTAACCCTGGTATTAACTGCTTCTTTCCTCAGTAATAAGCTTTCGCAAAAGAAGGGAATAGGGAGGAGGTGGGGGGAGGGGGAACCCATGAGTCGTATAAAAGAAGCTAAACGCCTCATGGGTTCAACATAAATTATAAATTTTACGTCTCAAAACATTATTATAAAAGAATTTAGCCCAGAAAATAATTAAATTAATTAATTAGCATTGAGCATATATAAGCAAAATAGCTACTCTTTAATTGTATTATTTAAAACCAACAACGTTAAATGTTTTAAATTAAATTTTAACAATTGTGGAATTGATTAAAATTGGTTCAACCATTTTCTGCTTCTCGTATCGCCCTGACAGTCCTCTTGAGCACAAGTTGTGCAGCCTCCTGAGATGGCCAGCTTCCGAGACCGCAGTCGGGGCCTGCGAAGAGCATCCGCTCGCCGAACCTCCCCTTGAGTCTCAGGTAGATTGCCTTAATCTCATCCACGCTGTCGGCGAGCTGCTCTGGAGTTGGGTGCTTAATCCCGCGCTCCACAAAGCTACCCAACTTCCTGTCTATGCTGGTGCTCGCCACGCCTCCGCGCAGAAACTTGTCGCTGCTCTCCAACTCGCGCTTTGATATAAAGTTTATGTTTTCCGGCGAAGAGGCAAACTCGCCCGTGAGAATATGTATCCCATTAGCTTCCAGCGGATACTCTGCAGCCTTAAGGGTGTGCAGGTGTATCTGCACCTTCGCGTTAATCCCGCGTACGCTCTCCTCTAGAGCCCTGATTATCCCCTCCTTTTCTATGTTCAGGAGGTCTACGAAACCCAAGCTTGGTTCGTCTATGCTCACCACCTCGGTTACCACGTGCTTCGTATTGAGCAGAGAGTTCCTCAGGAAGGCATTAACACTTCTGGCCATGTTCATAAGAACCTCTTCATAGACGTTGAAGCCGAAGGGCGTCTTGAGGTAGAGCTCAATTGCTCCGGTTACGCACACGCGGAGGCGCAGTCTCTCGCCCCGCTCTTCATAATAGCGCTCCGCCTCCCTCTCAACCACATAAAGCTCTGGGATAACCGCGTATTTCTCTTCGATAAGGAAGGGCTCCCGCTGGTATCTTTCAATGGGCTCCATGAACTGGCGGTGCATGTCAAAGTGCTGCGGGTAGGTTACCACGTCCAGCTGAGCCTCAAGCTTTGCTCTCAGCGAGGAGCTTACGGCGCTGTAAAAGGGCTTTAGCCTGGGTTCCTCCTCAAGGCGTTTTCCTTCTGCGAAAGCAGCGAGGGCGTCGAGGTAAACCCCGTTAAACTCCTCCCGGCTCACGCTAGCGGGTAAAGGAAAGCTGCCTATGTCGTCTATTATGACCATACCTCTACCTTGGCTCAGCCTCTTATAAATTTTTACTCGGGACGCTTTCGTGTAAGGACGATAATCATGTGCGAGTCCAAGCTTTACCTTCTGGAGAATGGGCAGAAAACAAAGGTTATGGACGAGGCCATACTGGTGCGGGAGAAAGAGGGGAAGGTTATTGCTGTGGGTGTGCTTGGTGAGCGCCTGGACTTCGAGGGCGCACGCATAGTGGAGATAGACATGGACAGGCACAGCATAACCATTGCGAGGGATTAGCTTGCTCATCGCTGAGCTCAGCGTTGTGCCCATAGGCACGAGCAAAACCAGCGTGGGCGAGTACATTAAGGCCGCGATAGAGGCGCTTAAGCAGGCGGATGTCCGGATAAAGCCCCATGCGATGGCAACGGAAATAGAGGCGAAGGATTTAGAGACGTTACTTTTCGCTGTAAAGTTAGCCCACGAGGCGGTTCTCGCAAAAGGCGCAAAGCGCGTTGTAACGACGCTTCGCATCGATCACCGCATCGACAAGGATGCAACCATCGAGAGCAAGCTGCGCAGTATAGGTTCCTATGATGAGTGAACCCAAGGCTGACCCACGCGGGATGATATTCGTCTGGAGCGCTGAGGAACCATACAGAAATTTAAACCTATGGTTGCAGGAGGTCTCGCCAGTTCCTACGGAACTGACTTCGACTTCCTCACCGACGTTCGGAAAGTAATAGGAACCCGCAGGTGGTTCCTATTTTGGGAGGTGTTTAGGTGAGAGCGGGTGATATAATGAATCGCAAGGTGGTTACCGTTTCTCCCCACGCCAGCGTGAGGGAGGCGGCTCGTTTGATGAGGGAGCACAACATCGGCACCCTCGTGGTGGTGGACGATGGGTACCCGGTGGGGATAATTACTGAGCGCGATCTTGCCACGCGCGTTGTGGCACTAGATTTGAGCGGAGATACCCCTGTGGAGGATGTGATGAGCACTCAACTTATCACTGTGAGTGAGTCTACGAGCATTGAGAATGTGCTGGACACAATGCAGAAGCATGGTTTCAGAAGGCTACCCGTGCTGAAAGACGGCAAACTTGTGGGCATTCTTACTCTTCGCGACATCCTTAGCGCCAGAAAGCTGGATAGGCAGGTGCTTAAGAAAATTATAAGGGTGTAGCTTCGTCACCCGCAGCTATGCTGCAGGTAACTGCGCTAACTTTTCTGTTAATTTTTATTTGGTCAGGAAAGTATGAAAATTCCTGCTTTTATCATTTGTATATTTGTAAAATTAATTTTACATTCTGGAGGACGTAAAAATGTAAGCAAACGCGCCTTTATTCTAAGAAAGCGAAAACATTATATCCCACCATTCTAAAAGCTATAAAAGGAGGTGGAAGGAATGGGTGAGAAGACAAGCACAGGTTTAGACGAGAATATCGCAGGTTTGCTCTGCTACCTTTTGGGCGTTATAACCGGAATTATCTTCTATGTGATCGAAAAGGAGAATAAATTTGTCAGATTCCATGCGATGCAGAGCATTGTCGTGTTTGGGTCGATATTGATTATAAATTGGGTGGTCATTCCTATAGTGATGATGATTCCAATTTTGGGCTGGGTGATTGGCATGCTGCTCGGCCTTGTGGTATTCATAGTTTCAATAGTGCTGTGGGTACTGCTGATGTACAAGGCTTATAAGGGAGAGAAATACAAGGTGCCATTCGCAGGAGATTTTGCAGAGAAGTATGTGTGAGGTGAAAACATGGGAAAGGCCTGGATTTTTGCAGCATTCTTTGCTCTGCTCCTTTTCGCGGGCTGTACCGGCGGTGGTAAGGGCGGAGGAGAGGCAGGCCTGCCCGGCGGCATTGGCGAAGAAGTAAGCGAAAAAGTGAGAGAGGAGATTGAGACCGCGACGGACGAGGACTGGTGTGTAAGGGGTGCATACTGGCAGTGGATGAATCCGCAGACGGGAGAGAGCGCTCAGCTTGTTGTCCAGGGAATCGTAGACCATGAGGGCAGAAAAACCTGCAAGGCTGTGCTGGAAGGAAGATCAGCAGGAGAATACGCAAGGTGGGAGGGTTACTTCAGCAGGAATGGGGAATACACTCACATGCTCTTCTACGACGAGCAGGATAGGCTGAGATTGGAGTGGAAGATGGAAGAGGGAAGAGTTACAATCAGACAGTACGACGAGCAGGGCAACCTCGTGGGCGAATACACCATGGGGGAAGGCATGCCCATGCCCGGGATGGGAGGAATGCCTATACCGATGCCGGGTCAGTAAAGAGAGCCTCTTCTCTTTTTCTTCTTTTTGAATTCTTGCCCTCGCCAGCCTTAGAGATAATGCTATGCAAACCTGGCGGTTGCTGGACACAGGCAAGCGGAGCGCCGCTGAGAACTTAGCTTTGGACGAGGCGCTGCTTCTTGCGAGGGCGAGGCATTCTTCGCCTAACACGCTGCGTTTTCTTCAGTTCTCGCCCCACGCCGCGCTTGTGGGGTTTCATCAGAGTGTTGAACTGGAGATTCACGAGGATTTTTGCAAACAGGCGGGCATAGATATAAACCGCCGCATTACCGGGGGAGGAGCGCTGTACTTCGACGAGTCGCAGCTCGGATGGGAGATTATCGCCCCTCGAGGCTATGAAGCTTTTCCGAAACGTGTGGAGGAGCTCTACGAGGTGATATGTAAAGGAGCAGTTCGCGGATTGAAAAACCTCGGGATAAACGCAAGCTTCCGTCCGAAGAACGACATAGAGGTCAACGGAAGGAAGATATCTGGCACAGGAGGGGCACTTGAGGAGGACGTCTTTCTGTTCCAGGGCACGCTGCTCATGGATTTCGACGTCGAAACCATGCTGAAGGCGCTGCGCATACCCACGGAGAAGCTCAAGGACAAGGAGATAGAATCGGTGAAGGAGCGCGTTACCTGCGTTAAGTGGGAGCTTGGCTACGTGCCGCCTCTGGAGGAGGTGAAGCGCGCTCTCATGCTTGGGTTTGCCCAGGAGTTTAACCTGCGCTTCGAGGAAGGCGAGCTTACCCGACCCGAAGAAGAACTTTACGCGAAGCTTCTACCAAAGTTTAAATCGCAGGCTTGGGTTTACGGCGTTCGCCGTGCGCCAGAGCAGCGAGCCACGCTGCGCGCTGCGAAAAAAACTCCGGGTGGGCTTATTCGTGCCCAGCTAGTGGTGGACGCAAAGAATGAGCGCATTCACTTTGCTCTAATCACTGGCGACTTTTTCGCCTACCCAAAGCGGGCCATCCTCGACCTTGAGGCTAGGCTTAAGGATGCGAGCGCTGCACCAGAGGAAGTAGAGGCTACAATAAGGCGCTTCTTCTCTGAGCGAGAGGTTGAGATCCCCGGTGCGAGCGTGGACGACTTTGTTGAGGTGGTGCTGACAGCGCTTGCCAAGCTCAGGCTGAAGAAGTATGGCATCGACATAGAGGAGGCGAATCGGGTATTTACAGTGGTGGAGGACTTTGAGGGCATTGCTAAGCCAAAGGCGCTGCTTTTACCCTACTGCGCCAAGGCAAAGGACTGCGACCTTAGATATAAAAACGCTTGCAGAAAGTGCGGGCGCTGCACTGTTGGCAGAGCGTATGAGCTGGCGGACGAGCTGGGCTTAGAGGCGATTACCATTGTGAACTACGAGCACCTGGAGGAGACGCTTCGCAGCCTGCGCGAGCGCGGCGTCGACTCTTTCATCGGCACGTGCTGCGAGAGCTTCTTCATAAAGCATCAGCGCGACTTTGAGCGCCTTGGCTTGAAGGGGGTGCTCGTGGATATAGACAACACCACCTGCTACGACCTTGGCAAGGTGAGGGAGGCGAAGAAGGGCAGGTTCAGGGAGGAGACGACGCTTAAGCTTGAACTTCTTGAGAAGGTGTTGAGGTTGAAGGTAGACCAGGGCAACTCCTAATACGACTACATATAAAGACATTTTGTTGGAGAGGGCAGAATGTTTTCTGCAGAGCCCGTTATACTCCCTCGGTGAACTCACTCAACCTCAGATTCGCAAACCCCAGGGCAACATATTTATTCCCCCTCTGCATCTCTTTAAGCTATGGCAGCGATGGAAGAGGACCACCTGGAGTTCCAGCTGAAACAGGTTAACCCTGAGGAGACGCTGGAGGAGCAGTTTGTTAGAAACAAGCAGACCTACCTGTTCTACAAGTTAGCGTGGATACAGGAATTCTTTGATAAAAAGAAGCTCGCACAGGAGCTGGCTTTTCTGGTTATGATGATATACATCTACGACTTTATAGACCGCCTTGGCATGCGCTTCGCTGATCGAATTCTCAACTTCCTGTCCTTTACAGGCTGGCCACTGGACAAGTTCCGCTCCCTTATGGGACTCAACCTTGAAGCCAAGATAGCCATGGCTGTTGCGCTTGAGTATCCCGAGAAAACCCAGGAGGAGCAGGAGAAGATTGTAGAGCTGGTAACCACCGCCTACTCATGGCTCGGTTTGGCGAGGGAGCAGGAGTGGGACATTGCTCGCGTTGTAAAGCAGAAGCGATGGCTGTACTCGCTTCTCAACTCAGAGCCGGAGCAGAAGCGCCGCGAGCTCATTGAGAAGCTGCGCGAGGAGGGAGGAAAGCGAGTAGAGCTCAACCTTGTGAACATCGGCATAGTGCCCACCGAGCTATGCCCCAACAGGTGCCGCTTCTGCTTGGCGGCGTGGAAGGCGAGTTGCGAGGAGAGGATAGGGCGAAGCATAAGCGAAGAGGAGTTTGAGGTTATAGCGGACGAGGTTATAAACTTCGCCGACGAGCACTCGCTCATCGTTACGGTAACCGGCGGCGAGCCGTTCTTAGAGCTGGAACGTGTGCTCTACCTAGTGAAGCATGCACGCTCTCGCTTGGATATAACCACCAGCGCCTACTGGGCTCGCGATATTGGCAAAGCTAGGGAGATCTTGGCAAAGCTGCGCGATGCCGCGAAGGAAAACCGCAATGAGAACTTCAAGTTCACGTTGCAGGTTAGCCTGGACGCCTTCCATCAGGAGGTGTTCTTTGAGAAGGGCGAGTTTGTGCAGAACGTGCCCATAGAGTGCATAATTAACCTGCTGAAGCTGACGCAGGAGGAGTTCCCGGAGATTGAGGTGGTGCTTCTTACCAAGCTTACATCCTACGAGGATCCCCTTGCAAGGCTCATAAAGCTGCTGGAGAAGCAGGGGATGAAGGTCAAGCTTACGCGAAAGGTGACTCAGCCCGGGGTGACTGTGAGCCTCCTGGACGAGGAGCGCAATCTCGTAGCGAAGCCTGCGCTGCTCAAGGCTTACCTCGAGTTTGAGGGTACTGAGGGCAAGCCGGTGCTTATCTTCTACACTGTCGTGGAGAGCATGGGCAAGGCCTCAGCGCTGGACGCCTTCGAGTTTCCTGGATTCAGAGAGCAGGTGCAGGAGCTTCTCAAGGGCAAGAGTGAGATTAAGCTTCCGCTTATAGGCCTCGAGGTGAGCGACGACGGCAACGTTTACCCTGGGGCACATTCCCTCTACGCGTGGAGCGCTGGCAACCTCCTCGAAGAGGGATTAGAGGATATATATGAGCGCCTGAGCTATGACCCTCTCATAATCGCCCTCGCCGAAGCACCAGAGAAGATTTTCGCAATAGCAAAGGAGGTGGAGGGCGAACGTATTGACGTGATTGCCGTGAAGGAGTCCTCACCTTTAGCGGCGGCGTACAAGATTTTAGAAGCCCCCTGGATGCGCCTGTATATCACGCGACGCCTTCTCGGTGAGCCTCAGGATAAGGCACAGGAGGAGTACCAGAAATACAAGGAGGAGTACCGCCCAGAATAATAAAATTATTCTATTTTGTATTACTATTTCCTAAATTTCCCCATTTCAATACGTAATGGCACAAAGTTATAAATATCCCACAGAATCAAAAATAGTCAGGGTGATTAAATGAAAATCGTGAAGAAGGAGAAGAAAGTCGCATATGCGACCTGCAAGTGTCACAAGAGCTGCATGTAGCTCTTTTTCTTTTATTTTTGAGGTGATGGCATGGACTTAACCGAAGAGATTCGAGCGAGAGTGTGCAAGCGCTGCGACTTCTACAAAGAGGGTGAAACTCTAGAGTGCGCCGCCTTTAAGACGGCAAAGCGCTTGGTTGAGCAGGGCAGGATTAGTTTGGACGAGATATAAACTGCGCATTGCCATGTACCCCAGACTTAAGAACTGTGTGCTTCGCGCAGGCGAGGGCTATTTTCTTTACAACTACGTTGAGGATGAGGTTTACGAGCTTGACCTCGAAGCGATGGAGCTGCTGCGCCGCTTCACAGGGAAAAACAGCCTCGAAGCTCTTGCCCGTGAATTTGGAGAGAAAGAGGTAAGGGAGGCGGTGGAGTACCTTCTGAGCGAGGGGTGCCTCGTTGATGAGCGTTGCGAGGATGCGCCGCAAAGCTTCGCCGTCGAGGGCTTTACACCATCGCTGCGCTACCTCCAGCTTCACATCACAGAGCGGTGCAACTTAGCATGCAGGCACTGCTACCTGGGCGAGAAGTCGCAGGTTGATCTGCCCAAGGAGCTGGCGTTTAAGGCTGTGGAGGAGTTCTCCAGCTTTGGATGGAAGCTTTTAATCACAGGGGGCGAGCCCCTGCTTTCCCCATACTTCTGGAAGCTGGCAAGCTTCGCTTCTCGCCAAGGGGTACGCGTGGTGGTGCTCACCAACGGCACGCTTGTCAGCGAAGCTACGGCGAAGAAGCTGGCTGAGCATGTGCATGAGGTGCAGATTAGTTTAGACGGCATTAAGCGTGGGCATGAAGTGCTACGTGGAGAGGGAAGTTTCGCCAAAGCTGTGCGCGGAATAAGGGCGGCGAGCAAATATATGAGGGTGAGTGTTGCTACCATGATTCACCGGGAGAATCTAAAAGAATTCCCGCAGCTTGAGAAGCTTGTTAAAAGCCTGGGTGTAGAGGAGTGGAGCCTGGATGTACCCTCGCCGAAGGGGAGTCTGCTGGAAAATACAGAGCTTCTTCCACCCCGCGAAGAGGCGGCGCGGATATACTCGAGGTACGGCTTCTCCTCAGGCGTGCATGAGGGCAGCGCCGACTATGCGTGCGGCGCTCATCTGTGTTCAGTCAATGTCAAGGGCGAGGTGACGAAGTGCGGATTCTTTGAGCGCGGAGTGGGCAACCTTGCAGAAATTTCACTTAAGGAGGGCTGGGAGAGGATAGTTGAGAACTACCTGCCAAAGCTGAGCGAACTCGCTTGTGCAGGTTGCAAATACCTCAGCGCCTGCAGGGGCGGGTGCAGATTCAGGGCGCTAAGCGAGGGAGACTTTTGGGGCAAAGATAGCTTTCTATGCCTTCTCCACTCAAAGATGCACAGTCTTCAGTGACCCCTCATAGCCACTGCTTTCTTAAACTCTTCCCAGCCTATGGCAACATCTAACGTATACCCCTCCCCTGCCATTGCCTTCATCATGTTCATAACCTTCTCTCTGAGTTTTTCCTTCCCAAGCTCTTCCACCTCCTCATGCTCCTCCGGGAAGTAGTAAACCATGAGCCTCTCCCCCATGTCGTGGTAAAGCAGGGGAATTTCATAGCGATTGAGCTTTCCGCACCTCTCACAGGCAGCGATATTGAGTTCCTGTTTGAAGAGTTTACCCTTCAGCTCCGGGTCGAGGGTGACATTTACGCTGTGGTAAAGCGCAGCCTCAACCTCGCTCCCGCACCACCCGCATTTCAGTTTGTAAACCCCAACCTGAGTCATATCTCAGCCTCCCATAGCTATATGTTATTGGTGCTTGCTTATATAAAATTTTAAAAGGAGTCCATCACAACAACTGGCCCTTAAAAGGCATGAGAAAAACAAAGAGGATTAAAACTCCGGCATTGACGGCATCTCTGATTTCTCACCTTCCTTCTCCTTCTCAAGCTTGCTTGCAGCGATTATGTCGTCTATTCGCAGTATCATCACCGCGACCTCGCTCGCTGATGAGATCGCCTGCGTTTTGACGCACACCGGCGTTATAAGCCCTGCCTCGAAAGTGTCCTTGAGCTCGCCAGTGGTTACGTCGTAGCCGTAGTCAGGGCCCTTCTCGTGGGCTTTTCTCAGTTCTACCAGCACGTCGATGGGGTCAAGGCCGGCGTTCTCCGCCAGAGCGCGGGGTATTGCTTCAATGGCGTCCGCAAACGCTTCTATTGCAAGCTGCTCGCGCCCGCCCACTGTAACAGCGTAATCCCTCAGCCTGAGTGCCACCTCCACCTCGGGTGCACCTGCTCCAGCTACAACTTTGCCTGCGCGTATCGCCGCGGCTACAACGCCTATCGCATCCTCAATGGCGCGCTCCGCCTCGTTCACGACGTGCTCAGTACCGCCTCGCACAAGTATTGTAACCGCCTTTGGATCCTTGCAGTCCCGCACGAATACCATCTCATCGTCGCCTATCTTAACTTCCTCTACCACACCTGCGTAGCCTAAATCAGCACTGCTCAAGTCCTCAAGGCTTGAGACTATCTTCGCTCCCGTGGCCTTAGCCAGCTTCTTCATATCGCTCTCCTTAACCCTGCGCACAGCAAAAATGCCCTCCTTGGCAAGGAAGTGCTGGGCTAGGTCGTCTATACCCTTCTGGCACAGCACAACATTAGCTCCGCTCGCTTTAATCTTCTCCACCATGCTGCGGAGCATGCGCTCCTCTTCGTCCATAAACGCCTGAAGCTGGTCGGGAGCGGTTATGTTGATTTTCGCATCCACCTCCGTCTTCTTAACTTCCAGCGCAGACTTTATCAGTGCAATCTTAGCCTCCTTCACCGAGCGGGGCATTCCAGCATGCACCTTCTCCTTGTCCAGAACAATGCCATTCACCAGCTGGGTATCCTCTATACCACCGCCCGCCTTCTTCTCTATCTTTATTAAATCCCTGTCAACTACGCTATCCTCGCGCACCTTCTGCACAGCTTCTACGACTATGCTTGCAAGGTGCTCCTTCGCCTTCTCTGCCCCCTTGCCAGTCATCGCCATTATAGCAACCTTCTTCAGCATTTCCGCGTCGTCGGGAGAAATCTCGTGTGCCATTTCATTGAGAATCTCCCTCGCCTTTTCAGCGGCCATGCGGTAACCCCTTGCAATAAGCGTCGCATGAACTTCCTGGTCAAGGAGCTCTTCTGCACGTTTTAGAAGTTCGCCCGCAAGCACCACCGCGGTGGTTGTGCCGTCGCCAACCTCGCTCTCCTGGGTTTTGGCGATCTCCACTATCATCTTGCCCACAGGGTGCTCTATGTCCATCTCTTTGAGTATCGTCACGCCGTCGTTGGTTATTGTGACATCGCCTAGGCTATCGACGAGCATCTTGTCCATTCCTCTCGGCCCGAGGGTGGTTCTCAGTGTCTCAGCTATTATCCTCGCTACCATTATGTTTGTGCGCCTCGCTTCACTACCACGGGTACGCTGCGTACCCTCCTTGAGTATCAGTACAGGCTGCCCTCCCATTGTTGCCATCACATCAAACACCTCCATCTCCATTATAATAAATAATGGTTAGAAAAATATTAACGGGGTGGTTTTTATTTTTTGCGCTCCCCTCGCAAGGTTATTCCTTCAAACCTTTATTTTTTCATACTTTAGGAGGTAGGCGAGGATGAGCCCTATGATGAATGCCCATGCTAAGTTGCTCATAAGCGTAATACCCAGCATCACCAGGGGCACGTAGAACTCCCTCTTTCCTTTTAAGTCCTTTATCATCGTCATAAGCTCTGCGCCTGCGATGAAAAGGAGCACGCCTAAGATTGAGAAGGGCAGAAGCTTTATTATCTCTATTGAGCTTTCTCCGAAGAGTATAGCAACGCCAAGGAAGAAGCTTCCTATTATTATGTTGTTCCCCGCGGTGCGTGCCCCGAAGCGGTAGTGCGCGGCTAAGCCACCTGCGCCATGGCACATGGGCATGCCCTTTAACAGGAAGGAGCCGATGTTTGCTAACCCCTGACTTATGGAGAGAGCCCTGTAGGTTACTCTGTTTGCCCTACCGCCGAAGTAGCTCTTCGCCAGGTCGTGCTGGGCGATTACCGCATTGCCGAGGGTCATGGGAATCTGGGGGAGCACCAGAAGGAAGAAGGCGGTAACAAAATCGTCAACGCTCGGCATGCCCTCGAGAAAAATTGGCCTGGGGAGGTGCACGCCGAGAGCCACGTGGGGGGTTTCAAAGGCCAAGCCTACCAGGAAACCCCCAATCACTATTATAAGAGCAGCCGGCGCACGTCTGTTCTCAAGGAGGAGGTATGCCACCGCTAAGCTTGCCACCCCCAGCAGGAAGTAGACGCTTACATCGCCTATACCAAGCTCAGCTAGCTTAAACTGGTAGCTTGGAACAACCTCTGAGCTTGGGGGCGCCTTTATGAATTCCAGGCCACGGATAAGTAGCAGCGTGCCCACGCTGAGCTGCACCCCTCTGACGACGGTCTTGGGAACATACCGGCTGAGTTCTATTAAACCCGTGGCTCCGAGAAACAGCAAGATAGCACCCACGAGGAGGGCGGCGGCGTAGATTATGTTAGGAGTTATCATGGCATAGTTTGCTATTGCGTAGGCGCCGATAACCTTCATGGGCTGCACCGGCGTAGGCACGCGGTAGTAGGCTCCAGCGAGGATGTAAAAAAGCCCCACCATGAAGAACAGGCCTACAGCGCTCACGCCATTGAGAAGGATCATTCCCAGGGCGAGAGGTAGAAGCGTGCCTAGGTCGCCAAGTGAACCTGCAGCTTCCATCCTGTCAAACCTGTAATGCTTGCCTATCTGCATCTTAAGAATAAAAAGTTATAACAATAAAAAATTAATTTATTATATTTAAAATCAATTATCCTTGATATTTCGATTATTTAAGTGCCCAGCGTTTCAAAATCTGCTCAGAGGTATTTACAATTTGAGCTTTTTCAGGACATTCTCAATTTCCCCATATGTGGCGTCGCCCTGAATGGCAACCTCCCGCCCTACTATCAGTGCCGGAAGCTGCTCAACACCGAGCTTTTCAGCCCTGCGCAGGTTGCGAGGAAAGTGGTATACTATAAGTTTGTTGCCATGCAGGTCTTCGAAAACGCTCATGGTGTTTACCCACTTTCGTCCAGTCTTTTCTTCCAGCGCCTGCATCAACGCCTTCTCAAACTCCTCACTCTCATTTGGAAATTCAACGCCACAGCAGCCATCTGGCACAGGCAGGGATTTTCTGAGGAACTCTATTATCATATCTATCTCACTCCACTATGACTCTCCCACTTCTCAGAATGCTGACCCCTATTTTACCAACGATGCGATTTCCCTGAATCCTGCTTCCCGCGTGCCTGCGCAACATGCCTATAAGCGAGGTCTTGTTGTGCACCACCTTTATGCCATGGCGGTCTGCGATGCGGAGAATCTTCTCAGGCGCGGTGAAAAGCTCTTCGCCCTCCTCCAGGAGCACCCTCACCGGCGAGAGCCTTTCAAAGGCAATGATGGTGCGCCTCGCCTTCTCCACATTCTCCCTGGCGCGCTTCTCGAGTATTGCCACGTTCTCCCGCGTTGTTCCCAGAAGCTCTGCAATCTCGCGCTGCTTGTAACCTTTAGCGCGCAGCTCCAGGATTTTAAGCTGCTTCTCCGTCAGGAAGCCGTTGTAGCGGGTCAAGCTACCACCTGCCGTTAAATCTGTGAGCATGTAAATAAATATTTCCGCTTACATCTCCGGTGCAGCATCGCTCTCTGCCCATCTTTTTTTCTGAAAGAGTAAACAGATTATATTACGTCCAACCAAATATTTAAGTGGTGGAGGGTCAAGCTGATAGATAAAGTATATGGATTTATGAGTATACGTAAACATTTTTGCTTACAATTCCAAAATATTTGCACAACTTTTATATAATGGGTTATCTTTCTACGTTACAAAATTTTCAGGAGGTGTAGTATGAAGTTGAAGCTGCTCGGAGTGTTTTTTGTGCTTTTTCTCCTCACGCTGAACCTTGGATGCACCGCCAAGGAGGAGGCCAAAGCGCCTTCGGAGGGTGCAGCGGCACAGGAGGCACAGGCGTCTAAGGAAATGCCTAAGCTGGTCCTCGCCACGACGACCAGCACCTACAACTCAGGCTTGCTCGAGGTGCTCAACACAGAGTTTCAGAAGAAGTACGGTGTACTTGTGGAGGTGCACGCCGTCGGCACGGGCGCAGCTATACGCATGGCGCGGGACGGTGAGGTCGACGTTGTGCTTGTGCACGCCCGCGGCAAGGAGGACAAGTTCCTTGAGGATGGCTACGGCATCAACCGGCGCAATGTGATGTACAACGATTTTATCATTGTAGGACCCAAAAGCGACCCAGCTGGCATTCGCGGCATGAAGAGCGCAGCGGAGGCTTTCAAGAAGATAGCCAAAGCCCAGGCGAAGTTCGTCTCCCGCGGAGACAACTCGGGCACGCATGCAAAGGAGCAGACTATCTGGAAGCTCGCCGGCATTACCCCAAGCGGCGACTGGTACGAGCAGACCGGGCAGGGAATGGGCAAGACGCTAACTATAGCCAGTGAAAAGCAGGCTTACACCCTAACCGACAGGGGCACCTTCCTCGCCTACAAGGGCAAGCTCGATTTGGAAGTGCTCGTGGAGGGCCCAGTGAAGGGCGGCGATCCCACGCTTTCGAACCCCTACGCGGTTATCGCCGTGAATCCCAAAAAGTATCCTGACCGCAACTACGAGCTGGCGATGCTGTACATAGGCTTCCTTACCTCACCAGAGGGGCAGAAGCTTATCGCTGAGTACAGGAAGAACGGAGAGCAGCTTTTCTATCCTGACGCTCTCGTGGATAGGGAGAACTACAATCAGTACCTGCCCGTGACCATTCACGGGCTATACGACGAGCAGGGTGAGCCGTACACCGGCGTTACGCTACCACCAAAGGGCTGAGGCTTCTCAGCTCGCTTTCCTTTTTTCCATCAACGTTATTTTTATACTGGCTCACTGTGAGGGTGCTCTCATGGAATACCTCGTAGAGGGGATTCTTCGTGCGGTAACGCTCATCCTCACCCTCGACCCCTACGTGATAAGCGTCGCCAAGGTTCAGATTATAGTCTCTACCAGCGCCGTTATACTAGCCTCTGCCACAGCAGTGCCAATTGCAGTGCTCTTCAGCTTCAGAAACTTCCCATTTAAGAACTTCCTTCTCACACTGATAAACACAGGCATGGGTTTGCCGCCGGTAGTAGTGGGCCTGGTGGTGTTTGTGTTCTTCATGCGCCGCGGTCCCCTCGGCTTTCTGGATTTGGTTTATACCAGGGAGATAATGGTCATTGCGCAGTACCTCCTCGCTTTTCCCATAATACTCGGCGTGAGTATTGCTGCTATCAACGCCGTACCTAAGAGCATACGTGAGACCGCCTATACCCTCGGGGCGCGGGATCGCGAAGTGGCACTGGTGGTGATTAAGGAAGCTGCCTTTGGAATAATCACAGGCATACTCGCGGGCGCTGGCAGAGTATTCGCCGAGGTGGGCGCTATTCTTACAGTTGGCGGAAACATCGCCTACGATATAGCCACGCCTGAGGGTATAATCCACGTCTCAAAGACGCGCACTCTCTCTACGGCTATCCCCCTTGAGACCAGCCAGGGAGATATAGCCGCTGCCATAGCGTTTGGGCTTATTCTTTTAACCATAACCTTCATCCTCAACCTTCTGGTGAGCTTCCTGCGCAGGAGGGCGAGTATTGAGGCGTAGCATTGTGCGCCTGGAAAACATAAGTAAGCACTTCTCTGGCAGAGAAGTGCTGAGCAGGATAAACCTTGAGATAAGGGAGGGGGAGCTTCTAACCCTACTCGGACCAAGCGGCGCAGGCAAGACGACACTCATGCGCATTATCAACCTCTTCACCAAGCCAAGCGAGGGGAAGCTCTACTTCCGCGACAGGGAGGTAACCCGCCTGAGTGGCGACGCCCTGCTTGAGGTAAGGCGCAGCATGGTGATGGTATTTCAGAAGCCGGTGATGTTCTCGGGCAGCGTGTTTGACAATGTCGCCTATGGGTTGAGAATAAGGGGCTATTCCAAGGCAGA